>Ga0207677_10000007_pt1 | contig 274553 bp, 268 predicted proteins | sample KBSMisM42_FD_184311 | JGI IMG/M metagenome (GOLD analysis project Ga0207677, IMG submission 184311) | Miscanthus rhizosphere microbial communities from Kellogg Biological Station, Michigan, USA - KBS Miscanthus M4-2 (SPAdes) (version 2) | ecosystem: Host-associated > Plants > Roots >...
CAATGACTACTTCGCGTAATCCACCGCCCTCATTTCCCGAATCACCGTCACCTTGATCTGCCCCGGATACTGCAGCTCCGATTCGATCTTTCGCGCGACGTCCTTCGAGAGCCAGATGGACTGTTCGTCGGTGATCTTTTCGGCGTTGACGATGATGCGGAGCTCGCGGCCGGCCTGGATGGCGAAGCTCTTGGAGACGCCTTCCATCTGGTTGGCGATCGACTCGAGACGCTCGAGGCGATGGACGTAGTTTTCCAGGATCTCGCGGCGGGCGCCGGGGCGCGCGGCGGAGAGCGCGTCGGCGGCGTTCACCAGCACGGCCTCGACCGTCGTCGGGTCGTAATCGCCGTGATGGCACTCCATCGCGTGAATGATCTCGCGCTTCTCGCCGTACTTCTCCAGCACCTGCCGGCCGAGCTCGAGATGGGTTCCTTCCATCTCGCGGTCGATCGACTTGCCGATGTCGTGCAGCAGACCGCCGCGTTTGGCGATCGTGTCATTGACGCCGAGCTCCACCGCCATCAAAGCCGCGAGCTGCGCGACTTCCAGCGAATGGACGAGCACGTTCTGCCCGTACGACGTGCGGTAGCGGAGCCGCCCGAGGAGCTTGAGGATCTCGGGATTGATGTCGGTGATGCCGAGCGAGAACGCCGCGGCCTCCCCTTCCTCGAACAGCTTCTGATCGAGCTCCTGCCGCACCTTGTCGACCAGCTCTTCGATGCGGGCCGGATGGATGCGGCCGTCCTGCATCAGCCGTTCGAGCGAGATGCGCGCGATCTCGCGGCGGATCGGATCGAAGCCGGAGAGGATGACCGCTTCCGGCGTGTCGTCGACGATGAGGTCGACGCCGGTGGCCAGTTCCAGCGCGCGGATGTTGCGGCCTTCGCGGCCGATGATGCGGCCCTTCATGTCTTCGCTCGGGAGATCGACGACCGAGACGGTGTTCTCGGCCACGTAGTCCGAGGCCATGCGCTGGATGGCCATGCCGAGGATCTTCTTCGCCTTGAGGTTGCCGAGCTCATTGGCCTCGGTCTCGATGCGCTTGATGATCTGCGCCGCCTCGAGCTTCGCTTCATTCTCGATGCCGCGGATCAGCTCGCGTTTCGCTTCCTCGACCGTCAGGCCGGCGACCTGCTCGAGCTTGTGCCGCTGGTCTTCGACGAGCTGTTCGAGCTCCCGCTCGCGGCCCTCGACCTTTTTCTCCCGGTCGTTGAGCGCGCGGTCGCGCTTCTCCACCTCGGCGATCTTCGAGTCGACCTGCTGCGTCTTCTTGTCGAGGTTTTCTTCCTTCGCCTGAAGACGCTGCTCCGACTTCTTCATCTCGTCGCGGCGCTCTTGCGCCTTGCGATCGAAGTCGCTGCGCATCTGCAGCAGTTTTTCCTTCGCCTCCAGGTCGGCTTCCTTGACCCGGGCCTCGGATTGTTTGCGTGCGTCCTCGACGATGCGGTCGGCGTTGCGGCGGGCCTCCTGGACCTGCGCCTCGCCTCGCTTGCGATAAACAGCCGCCCATAGCAGGGCAGCGACGACCGCACCGGCGATCACGCCGGCCACGATCCCAATCAAAATGGGTGTATTCACTCTCGTCCTCCCGGTGGGGAGGCCCGCGCGGTGGTAGGAAAATCGGAGAACCCCGCCTGAGCCGTGTGAGGGATTCTTACCTGAACCTGCAGAACAGGTGGGCGCTCTACTGGGACCGTTCAGCTACCTTCATGCCGCCACCCTTTGACAAGCTCAGGGCGCGGCGAAGGCGTGCACGCGGTTCACAGACGCGAGCACCCGAAGTAAGAAAGCATCGGTTCAAGCGTTAGATCAATCATCACGAACTCTGCAGGGACTCCGAAACTGCTGGACTTTCGTCCGGCTCAGGTAATGACCTTACTGAGCCTCTCCGATATTTCCTCCGTCTTCTCGATCCAGATTCCCGTGGCGCTTTCGCGCTGTTTCCGGTATCGAGAAAACTCGTCGGCGATGTTGAGAGCGGCGAGAATCGCGATTTTCATCGGGTCGACCGTAGCAACCTGGCCCGCGACCTCTCGCATCCTCCCATCAACAAACCGCGCAAGCTCCGCTAAGTACTCCGGGTCTCCTTCCCCACGAACGTTGTACGTTTGACCAAAGATCTCGACGATGGTCGAGTCATTTTTCTCCATCGGAAAAAATTACCTAAGAGACGCCGCGGATTATAGCAGGGGATCACGCCCGGCTCGCAGGTCAAATCCCCGAGTAATGGAGCATGGCGTCGAGCCGCGACTGAATCCCCCAGTCGTAGTGGGGACGGGCCTTCTTGTAGAACTCGACCGCGTACTTGAGTCCGGCGGGCGTTTTGATCAGCTCCTGATAGCCCCATTGCACGTTCCCGCCGCCGCGCAGCAGAAACGCCTCGAACCCCGGCATCCCCGGCGCGTACATCGTGCTCGCCATGCTCACCCACCAGTTGCCTTCGGCGGTTTTCATCGACGACATGTGCAGCGCGGCGTCGACCTCCGCCATGTGGCTTGGCAGCGACGTGGTGCAGGCCCAGATGAAGAGGTCGCGGTCGGTCGGCGTCCAGCTCTCGACGCCGAGGGTGTCGAGACTCGTGCCGTTCAGCATGGCGGCGGCGCGATTCGCGGCGCGCGTCCAGATCTCGGCCGTCGGCGGGATCGTGACGTTCGGCGGCATTCCGCTGCCGTAGATCCACTCGTCGACGTGCATCGAATCGAGCGCGCCGTAATGCTCGCGCAGCAGCTCGACGAAGGCGCGGTGGTCGACCCAGCGGAAGCGATAGCGCACCAGCCAGTCGCGCATCATCGCGTCGAACGCCGGCCGGCCGCCCGTGTCCTCGAGCATCTTGAGGAACATCCCGCCCTTCGCATACGACGCGCCGTTGAACGCCGCCCCCACGTTGTCGTCATACGTCAGGTCGCGATGCATCATCGTCGCGGTCGCGGGCGCTTTCGACACCGCCTTCGAATAGTCCTCGTAGGACGTGCGGTCGAAGTAGAACTCCAGCTCGCCGCGGCCCGGGATGCCCATTTCGTCGAGGATGCGACCCTGGTAGTACGTGGCGAAGCCTTCGTTGAGCCAGGCGTCGCCCCACGTCGCGCAGGTCACGAGATCGCCGGTCCACGCATGGGCCAGCTCGTGCGAGACGGTGTTCGAGTAATACGGCGTCGCGTCGTGGTTGCCCCGCACCACGTTCAGCACGTTGATGAAATTCGCGTTCGGGTTTTCCATCCCGCCGGCGTGGAAGTTCGGCGGCATCAGCACCACGTCGTAGCGGTCGAAGGGATAGGGCCCGAGGAGCCGCTGCGCGGCGTCGAACATGTCGGGGAGGTAGCGGAGATCGGAGAGCGCATCGTCGACGTTCTCCGGCTCCGCGTAGAAACCGGTGCGGTCGCTCAGCGGACGAAACTCCATCCGGCCGGCGGCGAGCGCGATCAGGTACGCGGGAATCGGCTTCGTCATCGAGAACGAATAGCTGCCGTCGGCGCTCGTGGCCTGCGGATTGTGATCGCAGCTCATCACCGCGAGCATGCCGCGTGGCACCTGCACGCGCGCCGTGTACGTGACGCGCGCGACCGGCGTGTCCTGGATCGGGATCCAGTCGCGGGTACGATCGGGCTCGCCGTAGGTGTAGAGGAACGGAGCGGTGTCGCCGTCCGTCGCCATCGCCGTGAGCCAGTTCATCGCCTGCGATCGGACATTCGTGCCCGACGCGTAATCGATCCGCACGACCTTCGTGGTCGGACGGATCTCCACCGTGAGCGGCAATCCCAGCCCCGAAGACGGACCGAGCGACCACTTCGCCGTCTCGCCGTCGATCTTCACGCTGCTGATCGTGAGGTCGCGCGTATCGACCACGTACTTCGTCGCGCCGGTGGGATTGCTGAGCGTCTCCGATGCCGAGCCGCGGATCTGGTGCTTGTCGAAGTCGACCGTGAGATCGAGGTCGATGTGCGTCGCCGTCACCGTCAGGTCGGCATTGCTGAAGATGTCGCGAGCGGGCGGGCCGGCGAAGACGAACGGAGGCGGAGGCGGCGTTGCGTGCCGCCGCTGCGCGAAGAGCGGCGCAACCGGCAGCAGGGCGAACAACGAGAGGACAGCGAATCGGCGGAGCATCTGATCATGGAGACGTGACGATCAGCCGCGTTCTTACCTGCCGCCAATTTCACGAATGACTGACGTAAGGCAAACACATCCTTGACGCTCGCGTAACATCCTGACGATCGAGACTCCGGAGTTGCAGTTCCCGCTTGCTTCTCCCGCTTGCCGGCGTGCGTCCGTTGCGCCGGCGGCGATCTTCCCGATCGCCGGCGTACTCGGGAAAAGCCTCATCCGCATCCTTATTCTTATAGTGCTTGCGCTTCCCGGCGCGGCGCAGGTCCTCTTCGACTCCGCCTCCAACGCCACTCCTGCCACCACCTCCACCGCCACCAGCGTCAACGTCAGCTGGAACCACATCGTCGGCCTGGCCAAGAAGCCGTACCTCGTCGTGCAGGTGTCGATCGACCGCTCCGCGAACAACGTCTTCGTCGGCGGCGTGACCTACGGCAGCGAGGCGGGCGGGCCGGCGCAGGCGATGGCGGTCATCGCCGCGGTGAACAACGGGACCATCGTCCGCTCGGAGCTGTGGGGACTGCCGAACCCGACGCCCGGCACGCACCAGATCACCGTCACCGTCACCAACGCCGCCGGGGCCAACATCAGCATCGTCGCCGGCGCGAAGTCGTTCTCGAACGTCTTCCAGACCGCCCCCACCGCGACCGCCGTTTCGGCCACCGGCACGAGCCTCGTGCCGGCCGTCGCCGTGACCAACGGCGCGTTCGACTATGTCGTCGATGCCGTCGCCTACAACGGCAACAGCACGCTGACTCCCGCCGGCACGCAGACGAACAGCTACAGCGTCGCCAGCGCCGTCCCCGCCTTCTCCGGCGGCGGCAGCACGCGGACCGGAGCGAACAACGTGGCGATGTCGTGGACCGCCACCGGCGTCGCGCAGGCGTGGGTCATCACCGCGGTCGCCCTGAAATCGGCAACGCCGCAGATCGTCTTCGACGCCGCCAGCACCCTCACCTTCAGCGGAAACACGGCCAGCTTCACCGGCTCGTGGAACCACACCGTCACCACCGCCGCGAATCGCTACCTCGTCGTCGGCGTCTCGATCGACCGCAGCGCCGGCAACGTGGTCGGCGCGGCGACGTACGGCACGGAAGCGGGCGGACCGAACCTCGCCATGACGCTCCTCGGGTCGATCAGCAACGGCACGGCCGTCCGCACCGAGTTGTACGGCTTGCGGGCTCCGGCGTCGGGCACGCACCAGATCACCGTGACGATCACCAGCACCGCGGGACGCAACGTGACGGTCGTCGCCGGCGCGCAATCGTTCAGCAACGTCGACCAGGCGACGCCCACCGGCGCAGCGGCCAACCTCACCGGCAACACCACGACGCCGACCGTCAACGTGACCAACAGCGCATACGACTACGTCGTCGACGCCGTCGCCTTCAACGGCAACAACGCGCTCGGCGCGAACGGCACGCAGGACGCGCGCTACGCGAACAACACCAACACGCTGACCAACTTCGCCGGCGGCGGCAGCGGCTCGCGCGGCGATGCGAACACCACCATGTCGTGGACCGCGGCCGTCGCCCAGAACTGGGCCATCACGGCGGTCCCGCTGCACCAGGTGTCGGTCGCGCTGACGAAGACCGCGAGCGCCGACGTGATCAAGCTCGGCGGCGCCGTCACCTACACGCTCACCGCCACGAACTACTCCGCCGCCGCGGTCACGAACGTCACGATCACCGACGCCATCCCCGCCGGCGCGACCTTCGTCTCGCAGACCGGCTGCGCCGGCAGCGGCCCGGTGACCTGCAACATCGGCACGCTCGGCGCCAACGCGACCTCGGCGCCGATCACCATCACCGTCATCCCGAACGCCGCCGGCACGATCGCGAACGTCGCCACCGTGACCTACACCGGCGCCGCCTTCGCCAACGCGTCCGAGACCGTGACCATCGTCGCGCAAGGGAAGGTCTGCGCCACGCCGGGCAAGGACGGCGCGGGCGGCACGCTCGCCGGAATCAAGAACGATTACTGGCCCGGCAGCGCGAGCGTCGCCGCCGGCGCAACGTCAATTAACGTTGGCGCACGCACCGCGGGCGGCGCGGGCCTCGGCATCGCCGCAGGCGATCTCCTGATCGTGATGCAGATGCAGGACGCCGCCTTCGACACGACGAACGACGAGACGTACGGCGAAGGGACCGGCTCGACGAAAGCGACCGGCACCGGCAGCGGCGCCGCGACGACGCTCAACAACGCCGGCCGCTGGGAGTACGCCATCGCCACGAACGCGATCGGCGCCGCCGGCGGCGCGCTGACGATCCAGGGCGGCGGCGCGGGCGGCGGCCTCCTCTACAGCTACACCAGCCAGACGTTTGCCACGACGACCACACAAGGCCAGCGGACGTTCCAGATCATCCGCGTCCCGCAATACACCATCGCCACGCTCGGCTCGACACTCACCGCGCTGCCGTGGAACGGCGCGACCGGCGGCGTGCTCGCCGTCGACGTCAGCGGCACGCTCTCGCTCGGCGGCGCCACCGTCTCGGTCAACGGCCTCGGGTTCCGCGGCGGCGCGGGCCGCGTCCTCACCGGCGACGCGACGGCCGGACTGGCGTCGACCGACTTCCGCACGTCCGCCACGCTGCAGACGAACGGCTCGAAGGGCGAAGGGATCACCGGCACGCCGCGCTACGTCTACCACAACGGCGCGACGATCGGTGCTCCCGGCGTCAACGCGGCGCTCGACACCGGCGTCGAAGGCTTCGTGGGCGGCAGCTACGGCCGCGGCGCGCCGGGCAACTCCGGTGGCGGCTCGACCGACGGCGATCCGGCGACGAACGGCGACAACTCCGGCGGCGGCGGTGGCGGCAACGGCGGCTTCGGCGGCGCGGGCGGCTTCGGCTGGGCGTGCCTCTGCCCGTCCGGCGGCCAGGGGGGCGGCGGCATCTCGCCGAACCTCACCCGCATCACGCTGGGCGGCGGCGGCGGCTCCGGCACGAGCAACAACGGCTCCGCGGCCGACGCCACCGGCACGGTCCTCGCCGACGGCACCGCGGCGGCGAACGGCTACTACTCGAGCGGCGCGAACGGCGGCGGTTTGATCATCATCCGCGCGCTGCAGGCCACCGGCTCCGCGACCCTCACGGCGAACGGCCTCAATGCCGCGAACGTGGGACGCGACGGCGGCGGCGGTGGCGGCGCCGGCGGCTCGGTCCTCTTCACCACGCAGATCGGATCGCTGTCCGGCCTGACCATCCAGGCGAAGGGCGGCAAGGGCGGCAGCGCCTGGCTGCAGCAGGCACCGGGCGGCAACCCCGGCGAGCGCCACGGACCCGGCGGCGGCGGGGGCGGCGGCTACGTCCTCCTCTCCAGCGCGGCCGGCTCGATCGACGTCTCCGGCGGCACGAGCGGCCTCACGACAACCGTCAATGACACTTATGGTGCACAACCCGGCACGCCGGGCGTCACGCAGCTCATCGCAGGCAACAACGTCCTTCCCGGCGGCGACGGCGCGAGCTGCGCGGTGGCCGACCTCGCCGTCACCGACTCCGCCCCCGGCACGGCGGTCGGCTGGCTCGGCAACATCACCTTCACGCAGACGGTCGTCAACAACGGCCCCTCGCCTGCCGACTCGGTCGTCTACTCGACGTCCATCCCCGCCGCGTCGACCTTCCAGTCGATGTCCGTTCCGCCAGGATGGACCTGCATCACTCCGGCGATCGGGGGAACCGGCAACATCACCTGCACCCGTCCCTCACTCGCACAGAGCGACGGCACGCAGAACTTCTCGGTCGTCGTGCAGGCGGTCAACGGCACGCCGTCCGGTTACCTGATCTCGAACACGAACAGCGTCTCCAGCCTCACCGCCGATTCGAATCCGGCGAACAACACCGCGAGCGCGACGAACCCGGTGGCCGACGCCGACATGAAGGTGACGCTCACCAACAACGCGACGACTGCCACCACCGCCGGCTCGAATGTCACGTTCACCTCCGTGGCCACGAACGTCGGTCCGGTCGCCGCCACCGGCGCCACCTGGTCGATGCCGATCCCGGCCAACATGACGTATCAGTCGATGGGCGTTCCGGCCGGCTGGACCTGCATCACGCCGGCCGTCAACGGCACCGGCACGATCAACTGCAGCACCGGCGGCACCATCGCCCCAACCGCGTCCGCCACCTTCACGCCGGTGTTCAAGGTGGCGGCCGGCACCGCCGCCGGCACCGTCGTCACCGGCACCGCCACGACCGGCGCGACGAACGACACCGATGTCTGGAACAACACCGCCTCTTCGTCGTTCACGGTCCGCGGCGCCGCCGGCTATGACATGGTCGCGACGATGAGCGCGTCGCCCGATCCGGTCGCGCCGGCCGCGAACCTCACGTTCACCTCCGTCGTCACGAACAACGGTCCGTCGAGCGCCCCCGCCGCCGGCGCCGGCGTGCAGTGGGTGATGAACGTCCCGGCCGGCACGAACTTCCAGTCGATCACCGTCCCCGCGGGATGGGTCTGCGCGACGCCCGCGATCGGCGCGACCAGCGGCACGATCACCTGCACCTACCAGGTCGCCGGCGTGAACCAGGCCTTCACCACCGGCACGACCTCGACCTTCAAGCCGGTCTTCGGCGTCAACGCCTCGACCCCCTCCGGCACGACGATCACGGGCAGCGCCACCGTCAACGTCAACGCCGTCACCACGAACGACAACGTCCCGGCGAACAACACGGCGAGCGACACCGCGCTCGTCACCAGCGCCAGCAACGCCGACATCGCGATCCTCAAGAGTGCCGGACCGAATTCGATCGGCAACGGCCAGCTGACGAACTACAGCTTCGCCATCACGAACAACGGCCCGGCGACTGCGACGAACGTCATCTTCAGCGACACGCTCCCCGCGTCGCTCACGTACCAGTCGCACGCCTCGCCTTTCGTCGTGTCCTGCAGCTACAACTCCGGCACGACGACGCTCACCTGCTCGATTCCGACGCTGCCGGTCGGCAACACGGTGACGATCACGCTGATCGCGCAGGCACAGACGACCGGCACGATCCCGAACACCGTCTCGATCACCGGAACGGACCAGACCGATCCGACGGCCGCAAACAACAGCAGCACCGCCAACCTCAACGTCTTCGCCATCACGCTGGTGAAGCTGCGCAAGCTCGACGTCACCCAGGACAAGGACAAAATCCTCCTCACCTGGGAGACGAGCTTCGAGTCCGACAACCTCGGCTTCGATCTCTATCGCGAGATCGGCGGCACCCGGACGAAGATCAACAAGAAGCTGATCGCCGGCTCCGCGCTGCGCGCGAAACAGGACGAGCGCCGCGCCGGCTACTCCTACCGCTTCCGCGACAAGCTGCCGTCGCCGAACGCGTTCGCGCAGTACTGGCTCGAGGACGTCGATCTCTCCGGCGTCCGCACGATGCACGGCCCCGTCTCGCCCTCGGCCGGCACCATAACCGACACCGCCGACAGCCCTGCCCTCGCCGGCCTCGGCGCGAACGGCAGCGTCCTGCAATCGGCGCCCGGAGTCGGCGTGATCCAACCGCTGACGCTCACCGCCGGCCGCGAGAACCTCGCCGGAGATCCGGCCCTGAAGATCTACGTCTCGCAGGAAGGGTGGTACCGCGTCACGAAGGCGCAGATGACCGCCGCCGGCTTCGATCCCGGTCCCGACGAGAAGAAGCTGTCGCTCTACACCTCCGGCAACGAGCTCCCGTTCATCGCCGACAGCGACGGCATCGAGTTCTACGGCCTCCCGGTCGACACCAACTCCACCGGCGCGCGAACGTATTGGCTGCGCGCCGGCAAAGGGACCGGCACGCGGCTGCCGGTGGCGAAAAACAAAGGCGGCGATCCGGTCATCGGCGCGCTGCCGTTCACGTACGACCGCGTCGAGCGCTCGATCCATTTCGCCGCGCTGACGAACAACGGCGACGGCACGAACTTCTTCGGCCAGGTGATCACGACCTGGCCGGTGACGCAGGACCTCCTCATCGGTGCGCTCGATCCGTCGTACGGCGGCAACGCCACGATGAGCGTCGCGATCCAGGGCGCCACCGCCGACCTGCAGCACATCGTCGACGTCTCGCTCAACGGCCACGACCTCGGCAACGTCGCGCTGCAAAGCCAGCAGTTGCAGACGTTCACGTTCGATTTCCCGCAGTCGTTCCTCACCGCCGGCACGAACACGCTGACACTCACCGCGATGAACGGCGACATGGACGTGAGCCTCCTCGCCGACACGCGCATCACCTACCAGCACCTCCTCCGCGCCGACAACGGCGAGCTCGAAGTGAGCGTGCCGGGACGCCGCAGCGTCACGGTCAGCGGCTTTGCCCCCGGTCCCGTGCGCGCGATCGACGTCACCGATCCGCTGAATCCGACCGAGCTCGAAACGACCGTCACACCCGACGGCACCGCGACGTTCACCGCCGCCGACGGTGGCCCGCGCACGCTGCTCGTCTTCGATTCCACACGCGTGCTCACGAATCCCGAACTGGCGCTGAATCGCCCGTCATCGTGGAGCGACGGCAAGTCGGGCGCCGACCTGCTGATCATCTCCAACCCGCTCTTCGCCTCCGCCGCGTCGACGCTCGCCACCGCGCGGCAGCGCGAAGGGATCAGCAGCGCGATCGTCGACGTCGACGACATCTACGACGAGTTCAACTTCGGCATGCGCGACCCGCTGGCCATCCGCGCGTTCCTGCAGGCGGCGATGAAGTGGAAGCACGCGCCGAAGTGGGTCCTCCTCCTCGGCGACGCCAGCTTCGACCCGCGCAATTACCTCGACCTCGGCGCCTACGACTTCGTCCCGACGATGATGGTCCCGACGCTGTATCTCAAGACCGCGTCGGACGATGCGCTCGCCGATTTCGACGGCGACGGCATTGCCGACCTCCCGATCGGCCGCATTCCGGCACGCACACTCGCCGATGCGTCGCTCGTCCTGAACCGCATCGCCTCGCGCGGGACGCCCGCGGGCGCGTGGGCCGGCAACGCGCTGTTCATCGTCGACGCGCCGGTCGGCTTCGACTTCGCCGCCGCCGCCCGCGACGCCGCCCGCCTCGTCCCGCTGACCTCGCGCATCATCGACGCGAACGTCGTCCCCGCCCTCAACGACGGCGCCCTCCTCGTCGACTACATCGGCCACGGCTCGACCGAGATCTGGGGCACCGACGAGATCTTCACCTCATCCGACGCCGCCACCCTCACGAACGCCCCCCGCCTCCCGTTCGTGGTGGCCATGACCTGCCTCACCGGCGCCTTCCACGACGTCTACACCACCAGCGTCGCCGAGGGTTTGCTCTTCGCCCCCACCGGCGGCGCGATCGCGGTCTGGGGCTCGTCCACCCTCACCGAGCCCGACCAGCAAGCCCTCATGAACAATGAGCTCATGCGCCAACTCTTCATCCCCGGCCTGACCCTCGGCGAAGCCACCCGCCGCGCCAAATTCGCGACATCCGCGCGCGATGTCCGCACCTCCTGGATCCTCTTCGGCGACCCGTCCATGAAGTTGAAGTAGCGAGTGGTAAAATCGATGGCATGAGCTCTGCCATCATTTCAACCATCGACGCCGCCGGCCGGCTGGTCCTGCCGAAAGAGATTCGCGATAAAGCCCAACTCGAGCCGGGCATGCCGTTGCGCATCACCTATCGCGATGGCCACGTCGAGATCGAACCGGCGCCGCGGGAAGTGCGGCTCGTGCGGAAAGGGCGGTTCACGGTCATCGTTCCGGTGGAAGAAGATGGTCCTCCTCTGACTGCCGAGATCGTCGATGAGACGTTGGCTGCGATTCGCAACCGAAAGCTATGATCGCGGTCGACAGCAGTGTCGTCATTGCGATGCTCTGCAGCTGGCATGAGTTCCACGAACGTGCCACTGCCGCCCTGCAAAAACGCAAGCGATTACTCCTCCCGCTCCCCGTTTTGATCGAGAGTTACTCGGTGCTGACCCGCCTTCCTTCCCCCTATCGCGTGCAGGGCGCGATCGCCTACCGGTCGCTTCAGGACTCATTCAGCGACGCTTCCATTGCCGCGCTGTCGGCCGAAAAAGGATGGTCATTCCTCCATGACTGTGAGGCGTCCGGCATCACCGGTGGCCGCATCTACGACGCCCTGATTGCGACTATCGCGATCGAGGCTGGCGCGCGCGAGCTCCTGACCTTCAATTCACGCGATTTCGCCCCCTTTTCCGACCGCCTCCGCCTCACCGTTCCCTAATCCCTACCCACCCCGTAACCACAACATTTCCCATGCTTTGCGCACAATAACCGCAGCTTGCTTTACGCCCTGTTACCGCCTACATTATCCAGTGCGGAGCGACTCCCCACATGGCTGCGCCAGCTCGACGTCTCGACACACAGATCAACTTCCTCCAGCGGCTGCCGCAACGGCCGATCCTCCTCCCCGCGCCGCCGCCGGTCGAGCCGGGCGAACGGGACGACGTCCGGCGTCTGCGCGAGCAACTCGACGCCGCGGTCCGCTCCAAAGTCATGAGCGCGACGGAGCTGATCCGCGCGATTGCGAAGCAGCATCGCGAAGAGCTGCTCCCCATCACCATCGAGCCGCTCGACGCGCTCCTCGGCGGCGGGTTGCCGCGCGGCAAAGTCGTCGAGCTCGCGGGACGCAGCGCCGGCGGCCGCTTCTCCATCGTCCTCGCCGCCCTCGCCGCCGCCACGAGCGCCGGTGAAGCCGCCGTCCTCGTCGACCTCGGCGATCACCTCGATCCGCAGATCGCCGAGGCGACCGGCGTCGACCTCCGGCGGCTGCTCTGGATCCGCCCGCAGAAAATGAAGGACGCCGTCCACGCGGTGGAGATGATCGCCGCGACCGGCTTCCAGCTCGTCGTCCTCGATGCGGGACTGCCTCCGATCCGCGGCAAGCGGGTGGCCGAGGCGTCGTGGGTGCGGCTCGCGAGGACGGCGGAGGCGCAGGGGACGGCGATGCTGATCTCCACGCCATATCCGATGACCGGCACCGCCTCGGAAATCGTCCTCGATGCCCGCCGCGTCCGCCCGAAATGGACCGGCAGCGGCAACTCGCCGCGCGTCCTCGCCGGCATGTCGATGGACGTCATCGTCAACAAGCACCGCCACGAAAAAGAAGGACGCAGCGCGCGCCTCGAATTCGTGACGCTGGAGGCGGCCTCGCGATGACGGCCCGCATCGCCTGCCTCTACGTCCCGATGTTCCCCCTCGCCGCGCGGCTCCGCAGCGAGCCGGAGCTGCTCAGCGAAGCGCTGGCCATCGTCGAAGGGAACGGCAACAACGCGCACGTCGTCGCGGCGACGCGCCGCGCGCGCAAGAAAGGGATCCACGCCGGCCTCTCGCTCGCGCAATCGCGCTCCATCATGCCGAAGCTCATCGCGCGTGGCCGCGACGCCGAATGCGAGCGCACCGCGCAGGAGGCGCTGCTCGAGGTCGCGGAGACGTTCTCGCCGCGCATCGAAGACGCAGGCGAAGGGATCGTCTTCATCGACATCAGCGGCACGGAGCGCCACTTCCCGTCGGAGCGCGACCTCGCCCTCGCCGCGATCCGCGCGTGCGACGGCGTCGGACTGCCGGCCCGCTGCGGCATCGCCTCGAGCAAGCTCGCCGCGCGCATCGCCGCGGAGCTGCCGCAGTCGCCAACGATCGTCTCCCGCGGCGGCGAGGCGGAGTTCCTCGCGCCGCTGCCGCTGGTCCGCTTGTCGCCGCAGCTGGAGACCGCATCGACGTTGCAGCGCTGGGGACTGACGTCGATCGGCGAGCTGGCCCAGCTTCCCGAAAGCGAAGTGGCCACGCGCCTCGGCGAGCTCGGACGCGAGCTGCACTACGCCGCGCGTGGCATCGATCCGCGGCCGCTGATCCCGCGCGCGCTGCCCCCCGATTTCCGCGAAGGGATGGACCTCGAGTGGCCGCTCGTCGCGCTCGATCCGTTCCTCTTCATCGCCAACGCCGCGCTCGATCGCTTGACGAAGCGCCTCGAGATTCAGGGCTTCGCCTGCCGCCGCCTGGAGATGACGCTCACGCTCGAACCGGACGGCTTCGACGCGCGCGCCATCGACCTCCCCGCGCCGACGCGCGACGTGAAGACGATGCTGACGCTCATCCGCCTCGACCTCGAAAAGAAAGCGCCCGGCGCGCCGGTCACCGGCTTCACGTTCGTGGCGATCCCCGACCGTCCGCGCCGCGCCCAACTGTCGCTGTTCGGGCCCGCCGCGCTGTCGCCTGAGAAGCTGGCGACGACTATCGCGCGCCTGATCTCCATGCTCGGCGAAGAGCGCGTCGGCATGCCGCAGACCGTCGACGGCAACCTCCCCGACCGCTTCGCCATCGGCACCTACAATCCTCCACCCCCGCCCGATCTGTCCCGCCCCCCGCGCAAGAGCCGCGGCCTCGTCGCCGCCCGCGTGTTTCGTCCCCCGATTCCGATCGAGGTCATCCGCCACGACGACGAGCTCGTCGCCATCAAGAGCGAAGGCGACATCAACGGCGACGTGCGCGTGTCCTCCGGACCGTGGGAGGCGGAGGAAGGTTGGTGGCGGGAAGCGCCTGACTTTCGGGAGTACTGGGATGTGGAGCTGGAGAAAGGAGAGGTCTACCGGGTGTATCAGAACGAGGGGTGGTACGCGGATGCGAGGTATGAGTGAGCTACGGGGTGTGGAGTATTCGGTGAATTAAGAATTTCGAATTAAGAATTAAGAATGAGCTTCGATGGGACGGTCGATATTTACGAGCGGGCTTTTCAGTTTGCGTGTCGGGTGCTGAAGATGGATCGCGCACTGTCACGGGATCGGCGCGTGAACCGGCGGGCGATGAATCAACTCGTCGACGCGGCTGGCTCCGTCGGTGCGAATCTCGAAGAAGCCCGCGCAGGACAGAGCAAGGCCGATTTCTACGCGAAGCTCCGCATTTCACTGAAAGAAGCCCGCGAGTCTCACTACTGGCTCCGTCTCCTACGCGACTCCGAATGCATTGCCCAACCCCGCATCAACCCACTCGTAACCGAAGCCAACGAGATCATCGCCATCCTCACCACCATCGCGAAAAAAGCAAATCCAAAACAACCCGCGCAGCCCCCATTTCTTAATTCTTAATTCGAAATTCTTAATTCCGATGAAATCGGCCCCCCTCCGCATCACCTACGGCCCCCCTCTCTCCGGCGAGTACGACGCCCTCCACCACGTCCACTCCGTCCTCAACAAGCAACCGAAACCAAAAAACCCCAACCACGTCTCCACCCCCGCCCGCCCCTACGCCGAGCTCCGCGCCGCCTCCTCCTTCTCCTTCCTCGAGGCCGCCAACCTCCCCGAGGACCTCATCGCCACGGCGGCGGAGCGCGATGTGCCGGCGATGGCGATCATCGATCGCAACGGCGTCTACGGCGCGCCGCGCTTCTACACGGCGGCGAAGAAGAGCGGCATTCGGGCGCTCGTCGGGAGCGAGCTGGTCATGGACCACGGGCGGCTCACGCTGCTCGTCGAGAACCGCACCGGCTACAAAAATCTCTGCAAGCTCATCACGGCCGGCGCGATGAAGCATCCCAAAGGCCAGGCGCGCTACACGTGGCAGCAGGTCGAGGAGTACGCCGAAGGGCTGCACTGCCTCACGCGCGACGACGAAGAGACACTGCAGAAAATCGCCGGCATCTTCAAAGGGCGGACGCACGTTGAGCTGCAGCGGCACCACATCCGGGAAGAAGAGCATCGCAACCAGATGCTGCTCGCGCTCGCGCGGAAGCTGCGGCTGCCGCTCGTCGCCACCAACGGCGTCCGCTACGCGCGTCCCGAGGACAAGGAACTGCTCGACGTCCTCACCTGCATCCGCGAAGGTCAACATGTTGACAAAGCCGGGCGCCTCCTCGGCATCAACCGCCAGCGCCACGTCAAGAGCGCGGCGGAGATGTGCGCGCTCTTCCCCGACCTCCCGCATGCCGTCGACGGCGCGTGGGAGCTGGCCAACACGCTCGACTTCACCCTCGCCGACCTCGGCTACCAGTTCCCCGACTACCCGCTGCCGCCCGGCGAGACGAACGACTCCTTCCTCCGCAAGATGACGTGGAACGCGGCGAAGGTCCGCTTCCGCCCGATGACGGCGCGCGCGCAGCGGCAGATCGAGAAAGAGCTCGACATGATCCAGAAGCTCGAGCTGGCCGGCTACTTCCTCATCGTCTGGGACATCGTCCGCTTCTGCAACCGCGAAAAAATCCTCGTGCAGGGGCGCGGCTCCGCGGCCAACAGCGCGGTCTGTTACGCGCTCGGCATCACCGCCGTCGATCCGGTGAAGATGGACCTGCTGTTCGAGCGCTTTCTCTCCGAGGAGCGCGGCGAGTGGCCCGACATCGACCTCGATCTGCCGTCCGGCGATCAGCGCGAGCGCGTCATCCAGTACGTCTACAAACGCTACGGCGTGCACGGCTCGGCCATGACCGCGAACGTCATCACCTATCGCGACCGCTCCGCCGCGCGCGAGGTCGGCAAGGCCCTCGGCTACTCGCAGGAGCAGGCGGACAAGCTCTCGAAGACCGTCAGCACCTGGAACTTCGGCGAGATCCGCGAGAAGGTCGAATCACTGCCGGAAGAACTGGCGAAGAGCGGCTTCGATCCCGAGGACCTCCGCGTGCAACACTTCATGCGGCTCTACCTCCAGATCCAGAACCTGCCGCGACACCTCGGGCAGCACTCCGGCGGCATGGTGATGGCGAAAGGGCGCCTCGACGAAGTCGTGCCGCTGGAGCCGGCGTCGATGCCCGGCCGCGTCGTCATCCAGTGGGACAAAGACGACTGCGCCGATCTCGGCATCATCAAAGTCGATCTCCTCGGCCTCGGCATGCTCGCCGCGATCGAGGAGATGCTCCCGACGATCCTCACCAACGAGAAGGTCGACGTCGACCTCGCCCACCTGCCGCAGGACGACCCGCGCGTCTACAAAATGCTCAACGAGGCCGACACCATCGGCATGTTCCAGGTGGAGAGCCGCGCGCAGATGGCGTCGCTGCCGCGCAATGCGCCGAAGAAGTTCTACGACATCGTCGTGCAGGTGGCGATCATCCGTCCCGGCCCGATCGTCGGCGGGATGATCAAGCCGTTCTTCGATCGCCGTCAGGGAAAAGCGCCGGTCGAATATCCGCATCCCTGTCTCGAGCCGATCCTCGAGCGCACCCTCGGCGTGCCGCTGTTCCAGGAGCAGCTGCTGCGCATCGCCATGGTCGCCGCGGGCTTCACCGGCGGCGAGGCGGAGGAGCTGCGGCGCGCGATGGGCTTCAAGCGCTCGATGCAGCGGATGGTCGAGATCGAGAAGCGGCTGCGCTCCGGCATGACCGAGCGCGGCATCGGCGCCGAGGCGCAGGACCAGATCGTGAAGTCGATCACGTCGTTTGCGCTGTATGGATTCCCCGAATCGCATGCGGCGAGCTTCGCGCTGATCGCGTATGCCAGCGCGTACCTGAAAGCGCATCACGCCGCGGCGTTCTACATGGCGCTGCTCAACGCGTGGCCGATGGGCTTCTACCATCCGGCGACGCTGGTGAAGGATGCGCAGAGGCATGGAGTGAAGGTCCTGCCGATCGACGTCAATCAGTCGGGATGGAACTGCCGCTGGGAGGATGGCGGCGTGCGGATGGGGATGCGCTTCGTGCGAGGACTGCGCGCGACCGCGGGACAGGCGGTCGAAGCGGCGCAGCCGTTCACGTCCGTCGATGACCTCGCGCGCCGCTGCCGCCTGCGCGACGATCAGCTGACCAAGCTCGCCGACAGCGGAGCGCTCGCCGCATTCGGCCTGACGCGCCGCGCCGCGATGTGGCAGGCGGCACGCGCGGCGCGCGACGCGGGAGAGCTGTTCACGCGCGACGACGGTGAAACGAGCTCGCCTCTTCGCGACATGACCCCGGTCGAAGAAACCCTCGCCGACTATCAATCCGCCGAGATCACCACCGGCCCGCATCTGCTCGAGCACTTCCGCGCGCGGCTACGGCGCGACAACGTTCTCTCCGCCGCCGACCTGACGCGCGTCCCGAACGGCACGCGCGTCACCACCGCCGGCGCGGTGATCGTCCGGCAGCGTCCGGGGACGGCGAAAGGCTTCGTCTTCCTCACGCTGGAGGACGAGACCGGCCTCTCGCAGGCGATCGTCAACCCGCAGCTGTTCTCCGACTGCCGCTCGACGATCCTCGGCCACTCCGGTCTGATCGTCGAAGGAATCGTCCAAAACGGCGAGGGGCAGGCCTCCGTACGCGCCGAGCGCTTCTGGCCGCTGGAAGGATTGCACGATGTACAGAGCTATGACTTCCATTAGGATTGCGCCCGCATGAAACTCTCAGCCACCGAACAGCGCATCCTCGCGGACGTCGACAACGACGGTCTGCACATCGAGAAAGTCAGCCCGGACAAGAAGTCGTCGCCGAACTGGGCCTACTCGATCGGCCTGCACAAGACGATGCAACAGCCCGACGTCATCATCTTCGGCCTGCGCCCCAACACCATGGAGCAGCTGATCGAGAACACCGCGCAGCGGATGCGCGACGGCGTGGTCTACGCCGATGGCACCGAGGACGACGAGCTGCTGCAGGGCTACACGTGCGTCTTCAAGACCGTGCGCGAGATCTGGTACGACGTCACCGTCAAGCACGCCCGCTGGTTCTACGGCGGCTCCAACTTCCCCCTCCTGCAACTCTACTGGCCCGACCGCAACGGCAAGTTCCCCTGGGACCCGAAGTGCCAGCCCGAAGTGCGCGCGCTGCAGCCGCGGCTGCACGTCGCGGACATCGAGGCGTCGGGCGCGGCGTGGTTGTTGCCGTGACGGAGTAGCTGGTAGTTGGTTGTTAGTAGTTGGGCGCAGGCGCTAGCCAGCTACCAGGTCATCCGGGCAGCCGGATGCGTATTCGATTTTCATGGACAATCCACAGCTCATTGCGAAGAGTCCGTTTACGCAACGCCTGAACGAGACGCGCACTGACGGCCAGGACATGTAGTTTGTCCTGATTCTTCAGGCGGAACACGATGATTCCTGCATGATGGGCAGGCGGATAGTTCTTGATATTGGCGAAGCCGCGATCGAAAGTCACGAGGATGCGATCCTCTTCGTCGCAGACCTTGGAAACGGTGGGATCATCGACGCCGCCAAGTTGCTGCTCGACTACCGTTCGACAGTCCCACCCAGAATCACTCAGAAGCTGAGCCAACTCGTCCGGAAGATTCTCGTCGACCTTGAAATTCATTCCATCGTCATGCGGGAAGCGCTACGACTTCTTCTCGCGCGAGATCCGCCGCATAGGCGATACATGCTTGAATTCCTTCCTGCGTGAGACGCGGATAGCTGCGGAGAATCTCCTCGGATGGAACGCCGGCCGCCAGATTGTCGAGCACGACAGACACGAGAATCCTGGTTCCGGCGACGCAAGCCTGTCCATGACAAACGTTCGGATCAACAGTGATGTGAGGATGCCAGTCCATCTCGATCTAACACTGATTCTACGGCGGATTCCGGAATCCTGCGTGACGCGCCGCGCTACAACCCGTAACCGCCAACGCCGTACAATCCTCCCATGACGTCCAACCCGCTCGTCCCCGTCCCGGTGGTCGAGGAGCATCCTGTGCCGGCGGCGCCGCGGCCGCGTCCATCGAATGAAGAGATCGCGGCGTGGGTGATCATCGGCGGATTCCTGCTCTTCGTCCTCTTCCGCCATCTCGTGCCGGGACTGATCGCCGGGCTCGCGCTCTTTCTGATCCTCGACCGCGTCTCCGACTCGTTCGCGCGGCGCATGCCGCACACCACCGCCCGCCCGCTCGCCCTCGCCACCGTCACGCTCATCGCGGCGCTCATCGCCATCGGCGCGATCGCGCTGGCCATCACCTTCCTCCGCCGCCACGCCGGCAACGTCCCGGCGATGATGACGAAGATGGCGGAGATCCTTCAGTCGACGCGTGCGTGGCTGGGCGGATACGGCGAGGACGTGATCCCCGAAGTCATGACCGACGCCGAGACGCTGAAGCTCGGCGTCGTGGCGTGGCTGAAGGAGCATGCCGAGGCGCTGAAGCTCGCCGGCAGCACGTTCAGCATGGGACTGGTGCACATGCTCATGGGCACCCTGCTGGCCGTGCTCGTTTTCTTCCGCCACGTCACGCGGCACGATCCCGACCACGGCGCGCTGGCCGAAAAGCTGACCGAAAAAGTGGAGCGCTTCAGCGATGCCTTCGCCCGCATCGCCACCGCGCAGATCAAGATCTCGCTGGTCAACACCACGCTCACCGCGGTCTACCTGCTGCTCGTCCTGCCGATGTTCGGCAAGCACGTGCCGTTCGCCACGACCATCGTCTTCGTGACGTTCATCTGCGGCCTGATCCCGGTCCTCGGCAACCTCATCTCCAACACCGTGATCGTGATCCTGTCGCTCGGCATTTCGGTCGGGACGGCCATCGCGTCGCTCGTCTTCCTGATCCTCATCCACAAGCTCGAATACCTCATCAATTCGCGCATCGTGGGGGGCGAGACCGACTCGCAGGCGTGGGAGATCCTGCTCGCGATCCTGGTCGGCGAGACCGCGTTCGGCGTCTCCGGGGTGGTGATGGGGCCGATCATTTACGCTTTTTTGAAGCGTGAATTACGCGATCGTGGGCTGGTCTGACCGATAATACCGGCATGGTCCGGTCCATTTCCGCCTCGTTGCTCCTGCTGTTGCTCTGTTCTCCGCTCGCGGCGGAGAGCATTTCCGGAACGATTTATCTCGATCCGCCGGCGCTCGCCGTCCGTGTGGATTTCCTCCCCGCCGCTGCAACGGTGAAGCTCTATCGCGACGGCGGCACATCGCCCGTCGCCACCACCGAGACGGCCGTCGGCCGCTACCAGTTCGCGTCGCTGGAGCCGGGCACGTACTGGGTCGTCGTCGATTCGAAGTCGATCAACGCGCACGCCTGGGCGGAGCAGACGTTCGGCCCGGCCGGCGCGGTCTGCGCGCAGACGAACGGCACGACGCGCACGAACTCCTTCGAAGGCGCCTGCGCCGGCGGCCGGAGCGCGGCCTCGGACGACGCCTCGTCGCTGACCACCGCGGAGCACGTCGCGCGCGTGCAGAGCGGCGCGACCGGCGTCGACTTCGCCTTCAGCTTCAACATCGTCACCTCCCTCGCCGACTCGGGCCAGGGCTCGCTGCGGCAGTTCGTCGAGAACGCGAACGCGATCGCCGGACCGAACGTGATGCGCTTCGTCCCGCTGACGCGTCCCGTCGCCCCGACTGACAACCCGGCCCTCGGACTGCCGCCGCGCTGGTGGACCATCACGCTCAGCGCGCCGCTCCCGCCGCTGCGCGACGCCGGCACGACCATCGACGGCGAAGCGCACAACGTCCTCTCCACCGCGTCGGTCGTCGACGCCAATCCCGGCCGCATCGATGAAGAGCCGTACCTTCGCAAAGGCGAGCGCCAGGACCTCCCGCGCGAGGAAAAACCGGAGCTCGAGCTGATCACCAGCGGCGATGAAGGGATCACCTGCGAGGCCGCGTGCACCGTGCGCTCGCTGGCGATGCACGGCTCGCCGAACGCGATCGTGACCCGCGCCGACGCCACGCTCGAGCAGATCGTCATCGGCACGCATGCGAACATCGAAGACGCGCCGAAACATGGCAGCGTCGGGCTGCAGGTCGAGCGCGGCCAGGCCACGCTCCGCTTCGTCTACGTGACGCTGCAGGACACGGCCGGCATCGCGGTCGCGGCGTCCGGCGCGCGCGTCGACGGCGATTACGTGCAGGTGATGCGCTGCGGCACGCCGACCTCCGGCGCCGGCATCGCGCTCCTCTCCGACGGCTCGCGCTTCCGCCATTCGCACCTCTCCGCGAACGACGGCGCCGGCATCGTCATCGGCTCGCCTGACGGAAAACAGCCGGCGAACGTGACGGTGATCGAAGACTCGGTCATCAGCAACAACCTCGCGGGCATCGTCCTCGGCCCCGGCTCGTCGCGCAACACGATCGCGCGCAACCAGATCACCTGGAACCGCGTCGGCGGCGTGGTGGCTTCGCCGTACGGCGCGAACCCGCCGCAGGAGAACCGCATCTCGGCGAACGTCTTCGACGAGAACGGCGGACGTCCGATCGCGCTGAACGCCGAGGAGAAGCACGACATGCTGGCGCAGGCGAACGGCACGTGCGAGCGGGTCGACACGGTGGCCAACCACGGCATCGGCGCGCCGGTCATCACCAGCGTGCAGCGCAGCGACAAGATGGTCACGATCTCCGGCCGCGCCTGCGCGAGCCAGATGGTCGAGCTCTATCGCTCGTTCGTCACCTCTGAGATCCGCAACGCGAAAGAGAACTCGCGCCTCATCCGCCGTACGCAGAAGGGCGAGACGATCACGATCGAACAGGAACAGCTCGATGCCTATCCGTCGATCGGCGAGTTCAATTTCGTGACGTCGACGATCGCCGGTCCGGACGGCGCGTTCGAGGTGACGGTGCCGATCGAGCTCACGGAACGCTCCGAGCGAGCCGCGGTGTCGAACGACGTGTTGATCACGAACGAGAACGCGCTGCGCGGAAGCGAGTCCGACCGCGCCTACTCCGCCATCGCCATCGATCCGCAGGGCAACACCTCGGAGATGAGCCAGCGGACGCGCGTCAAGATCGCCGAGAAGCGCTGAGTCGTAAGGCCCTCACCGCCCGCCGCATCGCGAACCACACCGGCCACCTGCGCGCGGTGCGCACGCGACCGATGATCGCGCCGGACGGGAACGGCTCGTCTTCCGCCGGCGCGTTGTCGCCGCGCGTGACGAACCAACCCTCGCGCGTGGTGCGCACGACGCGATGCGCAGTGAGCCCGCGCGAGAGCCGCGCCAGCACCACGTCGCCGCGGCGGATCGACCGAGGATCGACGCGCTCCACTTCGAGCAACTCGCCCGACCGAATCGACGGATGCATGCTGTCGCCGCGGGCGAGGAAGCGGGCCGCGTTGCCGGTGGCCAGCACCTCCTCGATCACCGTGGGGGCGTCCATCATGCGATCAGCGCGAGCGCGGCGCGGTCGAGCGTGAAACGGAACTCCCGCACCGGCACGCGCGAGACGATCCGCTCGAGCATCGACATCGTGAAGGCGATCGCCTCCGGATTGTGGAACGGCGGGAACGTGCAGCCGAAGAGCCGCGCCACCGCCGCCGCGCGCGGCAGCTCGCGCAGCTCGTTCTCCTTCGCCTGCGTCAGCAGGTAGACGCCGGCGAGCGGCGCGCGTGCCGGCGACGCCAGCTCCGCCTCGCCATGCCACGGCGTGCCGTGCATCCAGAGCCGGCCGTCTTCCTCGCGCACGATGACGCGATCGTCGCTCACGATCTCGCGCGCGTCGTCGCCCCACATCCGCGCGGTGGTCGTCTTGCCGGCGCCCGACTGTCCGACGAAGAGATGTCCGCGGCCGCTGTGATCGATCACGCCGCAGCCGTGCAGCTCGACGCCGCGTCCGCGCCCGAGGAGGTTGGCGACGAGGAGCTCGTCGAGCGGATATTCGATCGGGTCGAACGGTTTGTCGAGACTGACGCGGATCGTGCCGCGCGTGAAGTCGCGATTGAACGTCGCGACCTTGTACGGCGTCTCGCCGATCATGTCCGACTGGCACTCGATGCGCACGCCGTCGTCCTCGGCGAACATGCGCCACACCGCGCCGGAGTCGAACAGCAAGGCTCCGTGCGGCAGGTCGTAGCGTTCGAGGAACTCGACGTCGAGGATGACGTCGGGCGGCGCGGGATCGATGAGGAAGCGCGTGACCGCGCCTTCCTGAACGCACGTCACGCGCGGATCGCCGCAGCGGATGGCGATGGTGATGCCGGCAATCCGCAGAAACGTCTCCTGCATTCGGATTACGAACCGGGAATCGAGCAGGCCGACGGCACCGAGCACTGTCCCTGCGTCTGGCCGTGCGCGCTCTGCGACTTGCAGAAGCCGAGCACCGCTTCTTCGGCGCGGAGGGGGAAGCGCGTCACGACAGGCTTTTCGTACGGCTTTCTGCTTTCCGCGTTTTTCTCGTTATTCATTTTCGTCCTCGTTCATCGCGCGTGACTGGAGCACGCGCCGCAGGTTTCCGTCGAGCACGACGATGCGGTTTGCACGAAGGGGACGGTCGGCACGACCCGTCCTTCACGCACCATCGCGGCCATTTCGTCGATGTCGTCGCGATTCGACCCATCGACACAGTATTCACATTCGCCGTGCGCCGGCACCGGGATGTCGAACACCTCGGCGCGCAGGTGCGCGGTCCTGCAGAGGAAATCGACCGGCGCTTCCGGATCGCCTTCCTCCAGCTCAGCGTTCGCCGCGCACGAGCCGCAGAACGACTTGAGCGCGCAACGCGTGCACTTCGTGATGCGCGTCGCTTTCTTCTTGCGGACGGTGCGGAGGAACGTCTCCCATCCTTCGCGCACCGAGCCCTCGATCACGTTGTACTCGTCGCGGTGCGACAGCACGCAGATCGTCATGTTGCCGTACGGATCGATGGCGAACGAATTGACGCCGCCGCCGCAGCTGTAGACGTCGCCCAGCTCCCCTTCTTTCGGGAGCGGCGGGATGAAATCGGCGGCCACGCGCTTCCATTCGGAGACGCGGACCGGATCGTCGAGATCGAGCCGCACGATCTCCGCCGGCGACAGGCGCACGGCCAGCGGACTGGATGAACAATCGATGCGCGGATTCATCATCGCGTCGAACTTGAAGTCGAGTCCGAGGCCGTCCGCCATCTCCTGCATCATCCCGAGCTCGTGGACGTTGATCGAGATCGCGACGGTCTTCAGTTTCAACGGGATGTTGCGGTCGAGCAGCAGCTTGATGCCGCGCAGGCATTTCTCGTACGAGCCGGGGATTCGCGTCAGCGCTTCGTACGTCTCTTTCGTCGCGCCGTAGAGCGTGATCTCGACGACGAACGGCGGATATTGCACGAGGTAATCGGCGATCCGCTCGGTGATCATCGTCCCGTTGGTGAACAGCGTGACGAGGAAGCCTTTGGATTTGGCGTAGGTGTAGATCTCGAGGAAATCGTGGCGCGCGAAGATCTCGCCGCCGCTCAGCAGCAGCCAGACGCAGCCGAGCTCCGCGAGCTCGTCCATGACGTGCTTCACGTCCGCGGTGGTCATCTCGCGCTTGCGAGCCGCCGCGTCGTTCATCGGCAGGTTGTTGTAGCAGTGCGTGCAATCGAGCGGACAGCGGTCGGTGAGCTCGATCGTGCCGTTGACCGGCAACTTCAGGGCATTGACGCGATTGTGCAGATCGCGGCTGAACTCAGCATAGGTGCCGCTCTCAATCACGAAGGCTCCTTATTCACGAGCGAAGCCAACTCGAGCGATGCAAGCAGTTCATTCACATCGGCTTGCGCCGTTTCGCGCTCCACCTCGAACTCCGTGCAGATCTCGTCGACGATCCGTTCGGCGGATGTCGGCGCGTCGAGCAGCGACCAGATGCGCGAGGCCACCGGCGAGAGGACGAAAATCGATTCCAGATCGCCGACGCGGTTGCGGATCGGGACGAGGATCGATTCGCCGCCTACCTCGCGGCAGACGACTTCGCTGGAGCGCCTATAGTTCATGGTGGACCCGAGCCATGATGCCACGCAAACGTCGGCGAATCAAACCGTTACAAGCGTGTCAACTCGCGATGCGAGGAGGAAATCGGCGCGGCTGATCCCCTCGGGCGTGTGCGTCCGCGTCATCACCAGCACCCTCCCCCATCCGAGCTCGATATCGGGATGATGATCGAGCTCCTCGGCCACCGCGCCGACCCGGTTCGTGAACGCCAGCGCCTCGGCGAAATTCGCGAACGTGTACTCCCGCCGTAGATCGTGCGCGTTGTAGTAGATCCACGACGGGTGGAGATGCGTCAAAAGCGCACGGATCTCGTCGTGGTGGAGCGGCGTCCGGTCGACCGTCGCCGGCTTTTGCTGCACGCCGCGCACGTATGCGGCGAACGCCTGCGGATGGACGAAGTGGCGGAACGCTTCCCTGCCGTCGATGTAGACGACCGGCACATCGTCGGTGAAGCGGCGATGGAGCTCCGGATCGGCGTCGATGTCGACGTCCACCAGCTCGACGTCGGCGCCCGAGGCGCGGATCGCCGCTTTCGCTTTGTCGCAGAGCGGGCAATCGCGGCGCGTGTAGAACGTCACCTGCATGCGGAGACGATACACTCGCCGTGCATGCGAAAGAACGTACTCGACCTCACGAACAAAGTCGTCCTGATCACCGGCGCGTCGCGCGGGATCGGGCGCGAGACCGCGCTGCAGATGGCCGAGGCCGGCGCGGTGCTCGGGCTGAACTACAACCGGAGCGAGGCGGAGATGCACTCGCTGGCGGTCGAGATCGGGAACGAGCGCTGCGTCGCGGTGAAGGCCGACATCGGCAATCCGGTGGAGACCGAGGCGATGATCGACGCGGTTGTGCGGGCCTTCGGCCGGATCGATGTCCTGGTCAACAACGCGGCGGTTTTCGATCTGAACCTGTTCGAGGGCGACGACTACGCCGAATGGCAGAGCGGCTGGCGGCGCACGTTCGACGTCAACGTTTTCGGCGCGGCGAACGCGGCGTATCTGGCGATGCGCGACATGCGCAAGCACGGCGGCGGGAAGATCATCAACGTCGCCTCGCGCGCGGCGTTCCGCGGCGAGACCGAGTTCGCCGACTACGGCGCGTCGAAAGCCGCGCTGGTGAACCTCACCCGCTCGATCGCCCGCGCCTGCGCGAAGGACAACATCGTCGCCAGCTGCGTCGCGCCCGGATTCATCGAGACCGAGATGGCCCACGCCGAGCTGGCGGCGCATCGCCAGGAGATCGAGCGCCAGATTCCGCTGGGGCGCGTCGGTACGCCCGCGGACGTCGCCGCGGCGATCCTTTTTCTCGCCTCACCGCAGGGCGATTACCTCAATGGCGTGACCATCGACATCAACGGCGGATCGTGGTTCCACTAGGCAGGGATCTCGCAGTTTAGAGGATCAATGTCGATGATCCTCGTACTCGTCGTAGTCGCCGCCGGCATCGCGCTGGCGATCGCCCTCGCATATGTCCCGATGCGCCTGCTCATCGCCCAGATGGCGAAGAACGTCCAGCAGTTCATCCAGCGCCAGCGCGACCGCCGCGCCATGGACCGGCACACGCCGGACCGGCGAAAAATCTAGCTGCGCTTCTGCGCGAGTGCCGCATCGAGCGCGTGCCTGAGCTCGTCATCGACGGTGATCGCGCCGTACTTTTTCCAGACAATTTTGCCGTTCCGGTCGATCAGCACCGAGGTCGGGATGACGGTCGTCTGGAAAATGTTGGCCAGCTTGCCGTCGGGATCGAGCGCCACCGGATACGTCATCGAATGGTCGGTCACGAACTGCTGCACATTCTCTTTCCCTGAGTCGTCGAGGCTGACGCCGACGACCTTGAAGCCTTTCGCGGCGTTGTCGGTGTGGAGCTTCTGCAGTTCCGGAATCTCGTAGCGGCAGGGGCCGCACCAGGTGGCCCAGAGGTTGAGGAAGACGACGTTGCCGCGCTCGGCGGCGACGTCGAACGACTTGCCGTCGAGCAGCTCGGCCTTATACGCCGGCATCGCCGTGCCGACCGCGGAGTCAGTATCGGTCGCCGGGGTGGCGGGCGGCGGCGCCGATTTTTCGGAGACCGCGGACTTCGGCGGATTGACGGTCTGCTGCGGAGTTTCGTGCTTCCGGCAGGCCGCGATGATCAGCATCGCGGCGAGGAGTGTCTTGCGCATGGCGCTCATTTTCGCATCAAAGCCCTTCGCCCGGTTTCGTCGGCTCCATCTGCAATGCGTCATTCACGCGATTGAAGTAATTGAACAGCCCCGCCATCGCGGAGATCTCGACAATCTCCCCTTCGTCGTAGTGCTCGCGCAGCCGGGCGAACAGCGCGTCATCGACTGCATGCGCGTTGATCGTGAGCTGCTGCGCGTACGCGAGCGCCGCCTTTTCTTTGTCGTCGAACGGGCCGCTCTCGAAGTCGAGGACCTGCTCGAGCTGCGCGTCCGTCGCTCCGTGCCGCGCAGCCTGCGCGGTGTGCGACGCGTTTCAATAGTGGCAGCTGTTCAGCCGCGACACGAGCGTCGCGACGAGCTCCTTCGTCCGCACCGGCACCGTCCCCGTGTTCGTGACGGCATTCATGTGCGCGATCATCGTCTTCAGGATCTCGGGCCGATGCGCGTAGACGCGGAACATGTTCGGCACGTTGCCGCGCGCCTTGCCGACGTTCGCGTAGAGCTCGCGAACGTCGTCGGTCACCTGCGTTTTGTCGAGTCTTGTGATTCTCATAAAAGAAAAAGGCCCGCTTGACGCGAGCCCTTCTGGTTTCTGCTTTCCGACTTCCGGTTTTACTTCTCGTCCTCGGTCTTGCCCTTCTTGATGACTTCCGGCTCCGCGGTGGCGGGAGCAACGACGCCTTCGGCAGTCGCTTCCGCAACCTCGGCGCGCGCGAACGTCACGCCGACGACCACGCGCTCCGGATCATCGAGGACCTTGACGCCCTCGGGGAGCTTCAGGTCGGAGACACGGAGATAGTCGTGGGCATTGAGCGCCGTCACGTCGACGTCGATCGTGTCGGGGATCGAGCCGGGGAGACACTCGACATGAAGATCGCGAACCTGCCAGTCGAGCAGTCCGCCTTCCTTCACGCCGATCGCCGTTCCGGTGACGTGCACCGGGATCGTGACCCGGACCACCTCGTCCATGACGACGCGGACGAAGTCGATGTGCGTCATGCGGCGCGAGATCGGATCGATCTGGATGTCCTTGATCATCGCGTGGCGCTGCTGGTCGGTGCCGCTCATCTTCAGGAGGAAGATGGAACGGACGCCGTGCTCGCTCTTCTGAATCAGCTCGCTGACCGACTTGCGGTCGACCTCGATGGCCACCGATTCCTTGTGTCCACCGTAAACCACGGCCGGGACTTTGCCCCCGGCGCGCAACTTCTTCGCGATCTCCTTGCCGGAGCGCTCGCGACGCGAAACTTCTAAAGTGACCTCAGCCATGAATGATGCTCCTCAGACGTAATCCGAACAGAACGACTAGAAAGGCGGGGCGGGTAAGTTTATTCCAAATCGTTGACAGAGTTGCCAGTTGCCGGTTTCCGGCTCGGTAACCAGCCAACCGGCCACCGGCAACTACATTTCAAACAACGAGCTCACCGAGTCCTCGTTGTGAATCCGCTTGATGGCCTCACCGAGCAGCTCTCCGATCGACAGCGTCTTGAGGCGCGAGCAGTCCTGCTCCTTGTCGGCGGTCGGCATGCTGTTCGTGGCGATGACCATCTCCAGCTGCGAGTTGTTGATGCGGTCGATGGCCGGGCCGGAAAGCACCGCGTGCGTGCACGACGCGGAGATCGATTTCGCTCCCTTCGACAGCAGCGCCTCGGCCGAATGGATCAGCGTCCCGGCGGTATCGATGATGTCGTCGACGATGAAGACGTTGCGGCCTTCGACCTCGCCGATGATGTTCATCACCTCGGTGCGGTTCGCCGCGACGCGGCGCTTATCGATGATGGCCAGCGACGCGTTGAGCCGCTTCGCGTACGCGCGGGCGCGCTCGACGCCGCCGGCGTCGGGCGACACGATCGTGACGTCTTCGAGGCCGAGGGTGCGGAGATGCGCGACGATCACCGGCGCGGCGAAAAGGTGATCGACCGGGATGTTGAAGAAGCCCTGGATCTGCGACGCGTGCAGGTCGAGCGTCAGCACTCGGTCGGCGCCCGCCTTCGTGATCAGGTCGGCGACGAGCTTCGACGTGATCGGCACGCGCGGCTTGTCCTTGCGGTCCTGCCGCGCGTAGCCGTAGTACGGCAGCACGGCGGTGACGCGGCTGGCGCTCGAGCGCTTGAACGCGTCGAGCATGATCAGCAGCTCCATCAGGTGATCGTTGACCGGCGGGCAGGTCGGCTGGATGACGAAGACATCCGCGCCGCGGACGTTCTCGTCGATCTGCACGTAGTTCTCGCCGTCGGAGAAGCTGTAGAGCGAGACGCGGCCCAGCTCGACGCCGATGTGCGCACAGATCTCCTCGGCCAGCGAGGCATGCGCGCGTCCCGAAAAGACCTTCAGCGGACCGTACAAGCGGGCGTGATTATAGGGGAAGACGGCGGACAGCAGACAGCGGACAGCCGTCCGGCCATGTGCTGTGCATCACACGACGTATGCTGGGTGCATGCGGACGACCATCAATCTCGACGAGGAGCTCATCGACGAAGCGCAACGCGTGACCGGTACGAAGGAACGCACGGCGCTCATCCATCAAGGTCTTCGTGCGCTGATCGCACGAGAAAGCGCTCGCCGACTTGTTCGACTGGGCGGAAGCGATCCCCGAGCGAAAGCGCCGAGCAGACGGCGACCGTCGTGATTCTCGTCGACACCTCGGTCTGGAGCGATCACCTTCACAAAACGAGCGACACTCTTGTGAGCGCGCTCGAACAGGAGCAGGTGCTCGTGCATCCCTTCGTCATCGGCGAGCTCGCCTGCGGCCGCTTGAGCAACCGCTCCGAGGTCCTTCGCCTGCTACAGACTCTTCCCTCAGCGACGATCGCATCGGACGCAGAGGCTCTCGAATTAATTGAAAGTCATCTACTAGCCGGTAAGGGTGTCGGTTACTTCGATGTCCATCTGCGCGTTCCACATCGCGTGAAAGAGGGGAGCGGACGTCTCGTCCGCTCTCACCCTCCGAGCGGACGAGACGTCCGCTCCCCTCTCACACTTCAGAACGGGCTGTACGTCAGCACCTTCCTCGCGTACACGTCCCACAGGCTGCCGAGGAACAGCGCGCCGAAGCGCGCGAGCGCGGAGGCGCGTTCGCCGAACGTCGCCCCCTCGGTGCGGAATGTGGTCAGCTCCTTCAGGAACTCGGGGAACGACAAACGGATGATGCCGGTGGCGCGCGGCTGGGCGCCGGCTTCCTGCTCCGCGCTCACGTGGCCGTCGTAGATGTGCGTGAAGAGCGTCGTCGTGTCGGACCAGACGTCGCCGCCGGGATCGTCGTGCACGTCCTTGAAGCCGCTCAGCGTGAGCGGATTGCCGTTCGTGTCGGAGAACTGCAGCCGGTACAGCATCTTCTTGTGCGATGGATCGCCGGTGTCGACGAGCAGGTTGAACGTCCCGTTCTCGATCGGACGCTTGTCGCCGCCGATGGCCGACGACACCGTCCCTTCGACCGCCGCGAGATGATCGGGGATCAGGACGAAGCGCTCCATGTTGTCGACCTTGATCGTCATCTTCGCGTCGACGAAATTGTTGGTCGTCTTCCCCTGCACGTAGCCGCCCTCGTAGTCGGTGTTCGTGCTCGACACGTAGCCGCGCATCTCTTCCTGGAACTGCAGCTTCGTCACCGGCGCGTCGGCGATGTGATGATCGATCGGCGTCTGCTTCTTCAGCGGGATGCCGTTCTGCGCGCACCATTCGCGCCCCGCGATCACTCCCCGGTTCACCGCCTCGCGCGAGCGGTCCTGGCTGAAATTGATGAGGTAATGCAGCGGCACCTCGGCGCGCAGTTCCTTGACGACGATCTTCCGTCCGAACTCGCCCGGCTTCCCCGCGTCGATGTTCGCGTTGTTCTCCGCGATCCGCTTCAGCACCGCGTTGTAGCGGCCGTCCGCCGCCGCTTCGATCATGCCGAAGTAATTGCCGACGAAGCCGTTGAACCATTCGCCGCGGAAGCTCACCGTCCAGATCACCCACAGCTCGTCGGCACCGCGGCGGATTGCTTCCTCCATGTTGCAGTCGGTGTTGAAGACCGAGTCGATGTACGTGTCGCCGCCGATTTTGATCGGCGGGAACCACATCGGCAGCGAGACGCCGGCGCAGAGGAAGTCCTCGGACATGTCCTTCGGCTCGAGCACCGCCAGCTCCTGCTTCGAGAAGTTGTAGACGTTGAACGTCGCCTCGACGTTGCTTGCGCGGATCTTGTCGAAGTCGAGTCCCCACTTCGGAAAGACCTTCTTGCGATAGTTGTCGAGATCGAACAGCGACGCAGCCCAGAAGAGCTTGAGGTACTGCTCCCAGTTCAGATCGACGCCGGCCACCGGATCGATGTTCCGCCAGTTGTCGGCGATCTGCGTGCCGTTCATCCCCAGCACGTACATGGCGAGGTTGAACGTGCCGCCGCTCGCGCCGTCGGCGAGATCGAACTGCAGCTCCGCCTCGTCGAGCCACACCTGCAGCACACCGGCCTGGAACGCCACCTTCACTCCGCCGCCCGCGAGCATCAATGCACGTCTGGTCATGATTCCTCCGTTAGCACGCGAAACCGTCCCGGCATCGCGCGCGACACCACAGTCTTGTACCGCATGTACGGCAGCTCAGGCGGCAATTCGCCGCGCAGGAGCGGCCCGAGTACTTCGTAGGGATCACACGGCCAGTCGACGACTGTCTCCTCGTCGCTGAGCATCGAGCGCTCGAGCCGTGCGACGCTCGCGATCAGCGCATCGCCCAGCGCGATTGCCGCATCGAGAAACGCGCGCGACAACTCTTCGATGAACGGCGAGGTCACGCTGTCGATCGCGGCGAGCACCTCGCCGTGGCGGCCGCGCGCGCGAAGCATCGCCGTCGTGAAGCGGCAGTTCTGGCCGAGCCGGAAGACGCGCCAGCCGCGCGTCGTGTCGCGCGTGACCGCGAGCCCGATCGCGCGGCTCGCCTGCTCGATGTACGGATCGTCCGCGACCGCGCCGCGTTGGATGAGGTCACGCATCGCGCGCTGATGTTCGAGGAGCGCGGGCGTCCTCGCCCGCAGCGATCGGGCGTCGCGCCCGGTCGCCATCGGTCGCCGAGCGGGACGCTCGCCGACTGCGGCCGAGACGGCCGCGCGCCTTACCCGCTCCAGTTCCGCGGCGACCGCCTCCACTCCCGTCGGCCCCACGTACGGCCCGAGCATCTCGAAGATCACCGCTTCGACATTCGGCGTCCGCGGCAGCACATCGCGCAGCATCGCCAGCGTCTCGTCGCGGGTGACGCGCGAGTGGACGTCGACGCGCAGACCGCGATCGATCGTCCCGTTCGCGATGTGGATCTCGCGCACCGCCGCCAGCTCGAGCTCCTCGAGGAACTCCTCGGCATTGCACAATCCGTTGTGCACATCGCATTCGAGGTTGTAGACGTCGAGGATCAGTCCGCAGCCGGTGCGGCGGACGATCTCGTTGAGAAATCCGGCCGCGCTGGAATCGCCGCCGGGATCGGGAAAAAGATTGACGACGTGCTCGAGGAGGAACGCCTTCGCGTAGCGGCGCTGGATCGACTCGACGCGCTCGCAGATCAGCTCGAGCGCTTCGACGGTGCGCGGCGGCACCAGCATCGTGCCGAGGTTCTCGCCGTCGATCGTCGTGTATCCGAGGTGCTCGCTGTGCCAGGCGACGTCGACGTTCAACATCAGCTCATCGACCAGCGCGAGATAGCTCTCGTTCATCGCATCCGCCGACGCGATCGACAGACCGACTCCGTGCAGCGTGACCGGCGTGCGTCGGGCGATCGCGCGCAGTTCCCGCAGCGTCTCCTCGGGGATGACCACGCGGCCGTCGCGCAGCGTGGCGATCGCGTCGGGCGTGACCTCGACGACCTCCGCGAGCGGCAGCACCGCCGCGGCGAATCGCGGGTCACGCCCTTCGTAATTGATGCCGGTGCGGGTCACCGGATGGTCGCGTTGAAGCCGCCGCCGACGTCGAACGGTTCGGGATCACCGCCGTGAATGATCACGTCGATGCCGAGCAGGCCGCAGCCGAGGCAGCCGTTGAGCCGGAAGATCTGCTCCAGCGCCTCGTGCACCTGCTCTTTCTTGACCGGCGTGCGTCCGGGTGCCGACAGCCTCACCGTTTTCCCCGCGATCTTCGATGCTTTCGTCGTGGCCATACACACCTCCTTGCATAAGGAGTGACGGGCAGAGGGCTTTCCCTACCGATTACCGTAAAAAGCGATCTGCATCACAGCGACCCCAACGGATTGACGGACAATACCCGCCGAGGGAAAGAAGTCATGAAACGAATCATTGCGGGCTTTTTTGTCCTGGTTTGTCTGGCGCCGGTCGTTCCCGCGATCGCCAGTGAAGCATTCATCTTCGACATCCCGACGCGCGGCAACACGCAGCAGGAGACCGGCGAGGCGAAGGCGCTGCTCGGCCTCAGTGCCGCGCCGGCAGGCGCGCAGCTCGTCGTCAACGGCAGCACCACGCTCAACCTCGGCGACACCATGACGATCGCCGGCGACGCGGTGTCGTTCACCGCCGGCACCGGCAATTCCGTCTTCATCGATTACAAGCCGCTGTCGAATTTCAGCGGCGATTTCTGCACCGCGGTCGGCGCGGTGGAGAAGCAGATCCCGATGCGCTTCGTCGGCGCGCAGGACGTCGTCGATTACCGCATGGTCACCTACATCGTCGGCGCGCCGAATGCCGAATGCTCGAAGGTTTCGAAGCACACCGGCGACATGCCCGCGTTCCTCACGCCGAACGACGACGGCGTCGCGCCGGCGCTGGTGGCCGATTTCAAAGGACGCCTGCCGTACGACGTCGCGCTCGTGCTCGACAAGTCGGGCAGCATGTCGGAGTTTCCGCCCGGCGCGAACGCCGGTCCGACGAAGGCCGACTATCTCAAGACCGCGATCCAGGCGTTCGTCGGCAACTGGCAGCTGATGGACGCGCCGAATCCGCCCACCGACAACGAGAACGATCGCCTCGCCGTCGTCTTCTTCGATTCGACCGCGGCGTCGCAAACGATGGCTGCTGCTGATCCGCCGGCCAACATTTTTCTCAAGCGCTCCAACAACTGGCAGACCGTCATCAACACCGCGAATGGCCTGACGCCGGGGAGCTCGACGTCGATCGGCGCGGGCATCAACGAGGCGATGTCGCAGTGGAAGAGCGATCCGAAGAACGACCTCTCGCTCGTCGTCGTCACCGACGGCAAGCAGAACACGAATCCGCTGATCCAGCCGACCGCGAGCGGCTTCCTCGGCCTCGCGCCGGTGGCCGGCTTCCCGCAGGAGCTGCGCCAGCGCTTCGTCCCGATCAACACGATCGGCTTCGGCGCGCCGGCCATGGTCGACGAAGACCTCCTCAGCAACATCGGCCTGCAGACCTCGGGCGTGTCGTATCTCGACATCACCGCGTCGACGATGTTCGACGTCTTCGCGAACACGCTGATCGCATTGCTGAAAGGCAACACCGCCTCGCTCGGACGGCGCATTCACGACACCATGACCGGCACCGGACCGGGCCCGTTGCAGAACGTGCAGGTCGACCGCTCGCCGCGCCGCGTCGTCTATTCGTTGCAGTGGGCGCCGCCGGCGAACCAGGTGCTCGATCTCGACGTCTATCGCCCCGGCGCGAGCGCTCCATCCTCGCCGAGCGCGACGAAGAAACTGCCGCAGACCACGATCAAGAGCTTCGACCTGACCGGCCGCGAAGCGAACCTCGGCACGTGGGGCGTCCGCGTGAAGCGTGCGCCGAAGTCGGACACGACGCAGGTCCCGTACACGCTCAACGTCTTCTTCGTCGAAGGACATCTCGACTATCAACTGTCGCTCGATCGCTTCAAGGCCTACGCCGGCGAGAAGATCGGCGTGCGCGCCGTGATCGACTGGGACGGCAAAAAGCTCAGCGGCCTCCCGCCCGGCTCCGTCCGCGCGCGCCTCTTCGCGCAGAGCCAGGCGCTCGGCACGATCCTGCACGACGTGCGCATGGACACCAGCCGCCTCCCGACGGTGCACGCGGGCGATCCGCAGTCGGCGCTCGACCTGAAGCTCGCCGCGTTCAAGGGCGACTCGTTGCTCGCGCGCATCGCGCTGAAGGAAGCGGCGTCGGTCGTGCTCGATGAAGAATCGCCCGGTGTCTACTCCGGCTTCTACGACCAGACGTCGATCCCCGGCCAATACGCGTTCGAGATCGTCCTCGACTGGAACACCGAGCGCACCGGCCGCGTGCATCGCGAGGAGCGCATCGAGCAGATCGTGAACATCCGCGCCGACCGGACGAAGACGGAGATCACGAGCAAGATGGCGGCGAACGGCCTCTGGACCATCACCGTCGTCCCGCGCGACCGCTTCGGCAATTACTTCGGACCGGGCTACGACCAACTGATCACCGCACGCCTGCTGACGCGCGGCGGCCTCCGCTCGCCGCATCCGACCGACCCGAATCAGACCGGGACGTATTCGTTCGTCGTCGCGGATGTGCCGAAGGGCGAGACGCCGCAGCTGGATATCGTCGTCGACGGTGTGAATCTCTCGCAACGACGGGAGTAGCTCGTTCGAAATGCGTGGAGGAGTGCGGCAAACTGGGCCGCGCTCCTTCACGCTCATGACGCAGGCAATCCTCTTCGTCCTCGCGCTCGCCGCCTTTCAACCGCCGGTGCGATACGACTCGGCGGCGACGCAAGCCGTCGTGCTGCACGATCTCGACGGCGACGGACGTCCCGAGATCATCGCATCAGGCAATCAGGTCGACGAGCTGCCGGCGTTCTCGCTGTTTCGCAATCGCGGCGACGGGACGTTCGCCGGCGAGGTGCTGATGACGAGCGCGTTCGGCGAGAAGATCGAAGACGTCGGCGATCTCGATCACGACGGCGTTCCCGATCTCATCGCGTCGAACTACTGGTCCAGCGGCATTTCGATTTACCGCGGTAAGGGATCGCTGCAGTTCGACGCGCCGGCGTTTTTCGCCACCGCCACCCACGGCGGACCGACGCGCATCACCGGTGACGATCTCGTGAGCCTCTCGTTCGGCTCCGGCAATCCGGTGCGCGTGCATCTGTTCCGCGGCGGCCACGCGCCGAAGACCACGTTCGACACGACACTTCCCAATGGCGCGTCGCCATCGTTCCGCACGATCGATGGAGTCGTCGAAATGCTCGTTTCGACTCACTTCGGCCAGCTGGGACTCATTCGCTTCGTGGATGACGGCGTGTCCGTCACGACGATCAACGCAGGACCGGGCATCGACCGCAGCTGCCTCTTCGCCGACGTCAACGGCGACGGCGTGTCCGACATCATCGACACGAATGACAATGACGCGAGCACGGAGCCGATTTTTGTGACACTCGCTGCGGGCAACGGGTTTCTCGAGCGCCGCGAGATCGGCCATCCCCGCCACGTGCAGTTTCCCGTGCAGCTGCGCGCCGGCGACATCGACGGCGACGGCCGCGTCGATGTCGTGGTCAGCGACTTCCGCGCGAACAGCCTCTGGCATTTTCGAGGCGACGGCACGGGCCGATTCGACGAAGGCGTGGCGATCGATGCCGGAGGTCCGGTGAACGATTTCGCGATGGCCGACGTCAACGGCGACGGCCGCATCGACATCGTCACCGCGAACGCCGACCAGACGATCTCCGTCGTGGTCAATCGCGCTCCCGCCGTACCGCCGCGCCGTCGCGCGGCAAACCGCTGACGCGATACCGGTATCCTTGCGTCCGATGATCCGGACCATCACCGCCACCGAGTACGTGATGCCGCTGCGCGAGGGGGGCTCGCTGCCGGCCATCGTCGCGGGCGACGACGACGGCACGTACGTCGTGAAGTTCCGCGGCGCGGGTCAGGGGACGCGGGCGCTGATTGCGGAGCTGGTGTCGGGCGAGCTGGCTCGCATTCTCGGGCTGCCGGTTCCGGAGGTCGTCTTCGCGGAGCTCGATCCGCGCATGGCCAAGACCGAGCCCGATCCGGAGATCCAGGACCTGCTGCGCAAGAGCGAAGGGCTGAACCTCGCGCTCGACTATCTCCCCGGCTCGATCACGTTCGATCCGATCGTGCCGCTGCCGCTCGAAGGCCGCGCGCGCCTCGCCTCATCGATCGTCTGGTTCGATGCGTTCGTCACGAATGTCGACCGCACGCCGAAGAATACGAACCTGCTGGTGTGGCATCGCAAGCTGTGGATGATCGATCACGGCGCGACGCTGATCTTTCATCATCAATGGGACGGCTTCCGCGAGCAGAGCCGCAAGCCGTTCGCGCGGATCGCCGATCACGTGCTGCTGCCGTGGGCCGACGAGTTGCGCGAGGTCGATGAAGAGCTGACCGCGCGGCTGACGCCGGACGCGATCGCCGCGGTCATCGAGCTGATCCCCGATACGTGGCTGCACGACGAGCCGCTCTTCGCGACCGTCGACGAATACCGCGCCGCGTATCGTGAATACCTGATGCTGCGATTGCAGGCGCCGCGGGAGTGGCTGGAGGAGGCAGTTCGTGCGCGAACGCTTCGTGTTTGATTACGCCGTCGTGCGGGTCGTCCCGCGCGTCGACCGCGGCGAGTTCGTCAACGCGGGCGTGATCGTCTTCAGCCCGACGGCCGGCTATCTCGACGCGCGCATCGAGCTCGATCGCGCCCGTCTCGCCGCGCTCGCGCCGTCGATCGACGTCGAGATGGTGGAGAGCTACCTCCAGTCGATCCCGAAGATCTGCGCCGGCGGCGGCGAAGCGGGATCGATCGGCACCCTGCCGCAGCGCGCCCGCTTCCACTGGCTCGTCGCCCCCCGCAGCACGATGATCCAGACCTCGGACGTGCACTCGGGCGTGCATCACGACCCGAAGATGGCGCTGGAAAGCCTCTTCGAGAAACTCGTGCGGATGCCCTGATCTCACCAGTACGCCGCGAGGCCGAACCGCTCGAGGCGGTTCGCGAGCTTGCGGTCGAAGGTCGCGACCGCGTCGTATCGGTTGGTCGTGGCAACGGCAACGATCGCAGCATCGGCGAGGCCGCTAAAGGTAGCGGGCCAGACTTCCAGCACGCGCTTCCAGGGACAGTCGTCGATGAGTTGCACACCCGGAAACACAACGAGGTCGCGGATGAGCTCCGCGAGCCGCCCGCCGGTGTAACCGTACTGGCTCTGCAGTACATACGTCACTTCGAAGACGACGAACTGCGGAATGATCGCGGCGATCTCGCCCTCTTCCGCCTTTTGCAACAGAGCGTCCGCGGCATCGCGCTGCTTCTCGTGCCGATCGACGAAGAAAGAGACGATGACGTTTGCATCGACAACGACGCTCCGCACGTCAGATGCGTCCCCTGGTCCTGCGTGCTGCCGCCACAGCCTCCACCGCATCGGAGGGGCCGTGCTTGATCACGCCCTTCCAACGGTAAAGCGCGGGGCGTTCGGTGGTGATGGCGACCCGCCCGCCCTGGATCTCCCAGGTGAGTTTGTCGCCGGCGTCGACGTTGAGGGCCTCGCGGACTTCCTTCGGAACCGTCGTCTGGCCCTTGCTGGTGATGGTCGAAACAGGCACGGCGTTCCTCCTTACCAAGGATACACGAGGTAAGGATCGGGTTCCGAGCCGTATTCCGAAATCACGCCGCCGGCAGGGACGAAATGACGACCCACTTTTTCTGCAGCTCGATCTTTTCCGTCTCTTCGGGCCAGGCATTCACCGGAAGGTAGAAATATCCCTCCCCGGAGGCCCGCGCCTTCCGCAGCAGCTCGGTCAGGCTGCGGCAGCAGCCGTCGCTGCGCCGCACGTCGTTGCGCTTGAAGCGGACGCCGGTCCGCTCCGCGACTCCCTCGTATACGTGAATCTCTTCGAATGTCGTCGGTGGTGGCATATGCCGGGGTATTGCAAGATCGCGGCCTCAACGGTGGAAACTCACGCCGCGACCGGCTCCGGCAGGTCCGCGCCGACGAGTGACGACGTCACGGCGGCGAGCAGAGCCGTCAGATCGAATGGTTTGCCCAGCACCGCGGAGACGCGCTTCCCGGCGACGTCCTCGCGCGCCTGGTGGACGTTCATCGCCGTGATCACCAGGATCGGGATCCGCCGCAGCGACCGATCTTTCTCCCGTTCGCGCAGCACGTCCAATCCCGACATCTCCGGCATCATCAGGTCCATGATCACGAGGTCGACGTTGCCGGCGCGCATCTCGTCGAGCGCTTCCCTGCCGTTGCGCGCCTGCCGCGACTGGAATCCGTAACGCCGCAGGAAGGTGACGAGCAGCTGTCGAATGCCGGCGTCGTCATCGACGATCAGGAGGTGTCTGGGTGCCATGCCCAGTCAGGCCTGCAAGACGGCGACCGCATCACTTCGGGACGTACACGACGGCGCGCGACGTGACGAAGCTCTTGCCGATGGCCGTGGCCACATCCTGCTCTTCGTGGTGCGGCGCGTACAGGCGGTCGCCCGACACGGCGATCTCCCATCGCTCCTTGCGGATGTTTCCCGCTTTCACGAAAAGAAATGACGCCGAATAGCTCGAGTCGCGCTCGGCCGCGACCGGCGTGCCGTTCGCGCCGATCCAGATGCGCAGCTCGATCTCCGGCTTGTTCACGAACCTGCTGCTCGTGCCGGCCAGCGTCGATTTGACCTTGATGCGCAGCAGCGTCGCGCTCTTGCCGTCATGCGTCGACGGCGTCTGCTCGATCAGCGTCGCGCCGTCGAGATCGTTGAGCAGCATCGCGCCGATGTCGAGCGCGTCGATGACGTCGAAGAGCGTCAGCGCCGCGAGCGCCGTGCGCGTCGGTGTGAGGTTCTCCGCGTTGCGCTTCTTGTGCTCCGCCTCCGCTTCCGCCATGCCGAGCGCCGCCGGCGGGACGCGGATCATCAGCCCGCGCGATCCGATCTCCGCGTCGAAATTCGTCGAGCCGGTCCGCGCCCCCGCGACGCCTTTCGAATCGCCGCTCACCTGCAGCGATGCCGCGACCGCGAATGGAGAATTCGCCGGATACCGCGAGACCGTGGCTCGCAGGTCTGACAGCGGATCGGCCGCCGCGGGAAACACCACGAACAGCACGAGCGCGAATGTTCGTAAATGGATGTTCATGTCGGACATCGTCTCCTTTCAGCTCATCTGAAGCCAGCACGGCCAATGCGGGCCCGGAATTGCAGTAGTCATCGTCATGAAGGTCCCACGTCTGCTGTTCGTCCTTGGCTGCGCCCTGTCGCAGCTCATCTGTATCGCTCTCCCCGCGCGTGCCGCGTCGCGCCTGCGGGCCGCGGACATCCTCCGCGCCCAGATCCTGCTGGACCGCGCGCATTTCTCGCCGGGCGAGATCGACGGCCATTACGGCGGCAACACGATCAGCGCCGTCGCCGCGTTCAACATCGCGAAGAACATCAAAGGAAGCGCGATCAACAAGGCGACGTGGGCGGCCCTCGGCGTCGATACCGCGCCGGTGCTCGTTCCCTACACGCTGACGGCGGCCGACGTGGCCGGTCCGTTCGAGGTCATCCCCGAGGCGATGCCCGAGAAGGCGAAGCTGCCGGCGCTCGGATACGAGAACGTCGCCGAAGCGCTCGGCGAGAAGTTCCACATCAGCCCCACCCTGCTCCGCAAGCTCAATCGCGGGATCAAGCTCGATCGCGCCGGCACGGTCATCCAGGTGCCGAACGTCGCGCGTCCGCCGATCGAGAAGACGGCCGGCATGGTCATTCGCGTCAGCCGGAGCCATCGCGCGGTCGAAGCGGTCGGCGACAACGGCGTCGTCATGGCGCGCTATCCCGCCACCATCGGCAGCGACCACGATCCGCTGCCGCTCGGCAACTGGAAGATCAACGGCGTCAGCTGGAACCCGACGTATCACTACAACCCCGACCTCTTCTGGGACGCCGAGACGAGTGACGCGAAGGCCAAACTCGCGCCGGGACCGAACAGTCCCGTCGGGCCGGTGTGGATCGATCTTTCGAAACCGCATTACGGGATTCACGGCACGCCGGTGCCGTCGACGATCGGCAAGACGACATCGCACGGCTGCATCCGGCTGACGAACTGGGACGCGACCGAGCTCGCGAAACTGGTGACGCCGGGCATGGCCGCGGTGCTGGAAAAATAATGAAGAAGGCGTTCGCGCTGTTCGGCATGGCGTTCATCGCCCTCCTGGCCTGGGTGGCCGCGGGATCGAATCCGGCGGCCGAATCGCGGGCCATGGGCGGACCGCCGCCGGTCGTCGTCAGCCGCGCGCTGACGCCGGCGGTGGTGCAGGTGACGGTGCCGATGCCGGGCTCGCCCGCCGATTCCGACGTGCCCCGGCCGATGATCGTGCCGGTTGCCGGCGTCGATCCGAGCGCCTTGCACGACATGTTCAATGACGAACGCGGCGGCCGCCGTCACGAGGCGCTCGACATCATGGCGCCGCGCGGCACCCCCGTCATCGCCACCGACGACGGCACCGTGAAAAAGCTCTTCACCAGCGTGCCGGGAGGGCTCACCATTTACGAGTTCGATCCCGACCAGCGCTACTGCTACTACTACGCGCATCTCGACGCGTACGCCGAAGGCCTGCACGAAGGCCAGCCGATCCATCGCGGCGATCTCCTCGGCTACGTCGGCACCACCGGCAACGCCCCGAAAGACGCGCCGCATCTCCACTTCGCCGTCATCCGGCTCGATCCCGACAAGCGGTGGTGGAAAGGGAGCTACGTCGATCCGTATCCACTGCTGGTGAGGAAGTAGCAGCCCTCATCGCCGCGCCGCGAACTGGATCTGGCTGTCGTTCGTCCGGTTGTCCGTCGTCGAGCCATAGACGAACGCACTCCCGACAGTCGGAAAAATGCGCATGAATCCTCCCGCCGGCAGCGGCGTGTTGTTGAAGAAAAGCTGCGCCGTCGTCTGCTCGAAGAAATTCGGGCCGTACGTTTTCGTCACGGGCGACCCGATGCTGAAACCGTCCTTGTCGTTGACCGACACGATGAACGTCGCCCCTTCGGACATCGTGCGCACGCCGACATTCATGCGGAAATTCGCGGCATCCGCGGGAATCGCCAGCAGGACCGTCTCTTCGCGCCGCAACGCGGCTTCGGGAGCGACGACATCTTCCGTGAATCCCGAGGTGCCGGCCGTCGCTCCCCCATCGTTGTAGATCCGCACCGTGATCACCGGCGCTGCCGACGTCGTGCTCATGACGTCGATGCTTCCGAGGCCGCTCTGCCCCATCTGGTTGATCACGTCGTCGTAATAGACGGTGGTGAATCCATCGAGGTTGTACGCGAGCGACGGATCGCCGGCCGCGCCGCTTCTGCCGGCCGGATGGAACACGAGATTTCCCTTGATCGGGTAGGACGTGAAGTTCGTGATCTGCGCGGAATGACGTTGCGCAGCCCACACCGGCGCTGGCTCGCGCGCCGAACTCGAGACCACGCCGCACGTCGCCGGACGAAAAGCTGCAATGGAGAGATCGGACTGAAACTGAAACAACATTGACTCCGCCTCCGCGGAGGTGAGCGCGCGTTTGCACGATGGCGAGAAATCGCCGGCCCGCAGGCCCACCGCCGGCGTCAGCGCGACGGTGTTGTAGCCGTTGAGCATGTCCGAACGGACCGCGCTCGGCCACGACGACAGTCGCCGAACGGACTGACGTGGGGCGGGCGAGCTTCAGTTTCATCGCCGCGGTGCAGCCGGCCGCGGGCGCCCGCGTCGAGCGAACGGTCGCCGTCGTCAGCAGGCCGTCCGCCGTCGCGGGATGGGAGAAGTCGAGCGTCATGAGCGGCGATCCCGCCACGGCAACGAACGCCACACCTCCCCGCGGCGGCAGGTATCCTGCGCGGCCGCGGGGAGGCATTCAGATTAGCTCTTCAACCGGCTCACTGCAAAAAGTCCCATTGCCGCGAGCAGCGCGGCCAGAATCGAAAGCGATCGCGGATCGAGCATCGGGATGTTCGCGCCGGCCGCGAGCACCGTCAGCGTGTAGGGGTTCGCGCCGATGCAGCCGTTCGCGTCGGTCGCGCGGATGGTGAAATTGAAGATGCCGCCGGACAGCGGCACACCGTGGATCAGTCCCGTAGTCGGATCGAGCACGAGGCCCGAGGGCAACGCTCCGGCGGCAATCGTGTAGGTGTACGGCGCCGTGCCGCCCGCGGCGGTCACTGACTGCGAATACGCCTGTTGCGCCGTTGCCGGCGGCAGCGTGGTGGGACTGAGCGTGATGGCCGGACAACCCGTGCTGGCGATCGTCACCGTGTACAGACGGCTGCCCGCGCAGCCGGCGGCGTCGACGGCCGTGATGGTGAACGTGAAGGTTCCCGCCGTGGTCGGCGTGCCGGTGATGGCGCCGGAGACGCCGTTGAGGATGAGCCCCGTGGGCAGTGCGCCGCTCGAGACGGTGAACGTGTACGGCGCCGTTCCTCCCGATCCCGAAACGGTCTGGCTGTAGGCCGTCCCCACACTGCCGTTCGGCAGCGACGCCGGATTGACGGTGATGATCGGACAGGCCAGCACGCCGCAGGTATTGACCTGGTTCGTGTCGAGCGTGACGGCGCCGTTGCGCGCCAGGGTCCTGCCGTTGGTGTGCGCGCCGGTCGTCAGGGTGATGCTGGTCAGGGCGAGGATGTCGCCGACGAACGACGTGCCGGTGCCGAGCGTCGCGGAGCTGCCGAGCTGCCAGTAGACCTTGTTGCAACTATTGCCGCCGTTGTTGATCACGGTGACCGAAGAGTTGCTGGCGGTGGTGAGCGTGCTGCCGATCTTGAAGAGGAACAGCGCGTTCGAATTGCCGAGGGCGTCGAGAGTCAGCGCGCCGGTCAGCTGCGCGGACGATGAATAGCAGTAGACGCCCGGCGTGAGCGTCAGTCCGCCGAGGTTCTGCCCGGTGAGATCGACCGTGCAGGGCGTCGAGGCGATGTTGTTGTACGCGGTGGTGAGGTCGTTCTGGGCCTGCTGCGCGACCGCATCGTTGCTGTGGATCGCGCCCCCCGCGATCACGCCCGGCGGAAAGCCGGTGACCGAGCTGCCCGGGCTCACGCCGACGTTGCCGTTGACGGTGGTCGCGCCGGTGTTCGTGACGGTCGAGCCGCCGAGGACGCCGAAGTTCTGCGCCGTCCCGAGTGAAATCTGTGCGCTCAACGGACTGGCCGTGAGCAGGAGTGCCACGGCGAATGACTGCAGGCAGAAAGCGATTTTGTTATGCATGAAGGGCTCCGTTTCTTCTGAGGGTTGATAGATCCGGCACGAAAATACGTCTCAGAACTTCACTTCCTGGCTTGCTGCGCTGATGTTGCACGACTCGCACCGCCACCCGTGTGCGGTGCGTTTGAAGGGGCCGTCGTTTTCATCGCGGAAGAGCGTCCGCGTCTCGTGACACCAGCCGCAGCGGACCACATGCGGGTTCCCGAATTCGGGATTCGCCTTGAGGATCGCGGCGCCCGTTTCCCGTTCGTCGCCGATCAGATCTTCACTGCGATTGAGTTTTCCCGCGGTCGTTCGAATGGCCTGTCTCACGATTTCTCCTCTGATCGCCGCGATTTCCCGGCGCGGCGTCCGGACAACAGCAGCGGCAGCGAGATACTGAAGGTACACCCCTGGTCGGGGCCCGCGCTCTCGACGCGCGCCGTCCCTCCGTGAAGCGCCACGACCTGGGCCACGATGGCCAGGCCGATCCCAAGTCCCGGCGTCTCACTTCCGGCCTCAGGCGCCTGCCGGTACAGCTCGAACACATGCGGCAGAAACTCGGCGCTGATGCCGCAGCCGTTGTCCGAAACCGACAGCCGCGCCTCGTTGCCCACCCGCTCCAGCCGCACGTCGATGGTCCCCCCGGGGGGCGTGAACTTGATGGCGTTGCTCAGGAGGTTCCAGACCACCTGGAGCAGCCGCACGCGATCACCGAGCACCGGCGCGGGATCGAGGTCGAGGATGGAACAGAGATGGATGTCGCCCGCCCTCACGCTGTGCACGGTCATCTCCTCGGCCGCCCGCACCACGGAACCGAGATCGATCTCTTCCATGTCGACGCTCAGCTTCTGCTCGCGAATGCGCGTGATGTCGAGCAGGTCGTTGATGAACACCCGCATCACGCCCGCGCTCTGGTCGATGTGCCCGAGGGCCTCGGGCGACATCTCGACGTTGCTCTTCGCCAGTTGCACCCAGCCGATGATCGAGGTCAGCGGCGTGCGCAGCTCGTGTGCGACCGTGCCGAGGAACGTGTCCTTGTACCGATTGGCCCGTTCCGCTTCGCGAAACAGCAAGGCCGTATCGATCGCCACCGCGGCGCGCTGCGACAACTCCTCGGCCAGCTGCAGGTCGAGCCGCGTGTACTGCCGCTGCGAGGACGAGAACGTCGTCGTCCCCAGCACCTTGTCGCGGACGATCAGCGGCACGCTGATGAGCGAGCGCACGCCGAGCGCTCCGATCAGCTGCTTGATCTGCGCTTCCGGCGGGATGCCGGTCAGGTGCGATTCCGCGATGTCGGTGAGCAGCACCGATTTGCGCAGCAGCAGCGCCTGCGGCGCACCCGGACCGTGCTCCGGCTCCTTGAACACGACCTCCTGGAACTGCAGCGCCAGGTCGCGCAACACCGGGTTCGCGTGCGAGACGGTGAGATGGCGGATCGAGCCGTCCTCGTTCACCAGATCGACGGCGCACCAGTCGGCGAAAGCGGCGGTCGACAGTTGCGCCAGCGACGTCAGCGTCGTTTCGTAATCCAGCGATGACGACAAGAGCTCGCTGGCGCGGGAGAGCATGTCGGCCGCCCGCGTCGCTTCCTCCGCGATCAGCACGCTGCGCTTGAGCGTATTGATGTCGAGCACCGCGACGATCGCGCCGTCGATGACGCCGCCCGACGTGCGATACGCGCGGATGCGCAGCAGCCGCCAGTCGCCCGACTCGTTCTGCGTCTCCACGTCGGCCGCGTCGGAGGTCTCCATCACCGCGCCGACGAGCTTCTCGAGCAGCGTCACGTCGATGCTCGATTTCGCCTCGCGCAGCGGCGCGCCGATGGCATCGGGACGCAGATTGAGCAGCTTCCCGGCCGTGACGTTGAAGCGCCGGATCGTCAGGTCGATGCCGACGAAGAGGATCGGGATCTCCACGGCGCCGAGGAGGTTCTCGATGTCGTCGTTCATCCGCACCAGCGTCGTGTTGCGCTGGCGGAGCTCCTCGTTCAGCGTGCTCAGTTCCTCGTTCGCCGACTGCAGCTCCTCCTTCGCCGTCTCCAGCTCCTCGTTCGTGCTGCGCAGCTCCTCGTCGCTCGATTGCGCTTCCTCCGCCGCGGCTGCCGCTTCCTCGGCGACCTGCTCGCGATCGCCGATCGCCGTGGCCAGCGCGTGCCTCAGCCCCTCGAGCTCGGTCCGCCTGCCGCCCTTCTGCGCTTTCGTCTCGGCACGTGCCGGCGCGCCGTGAAACACGATCCAGCAGTGATCGTGGCGTGCGGCATTGCCGTACGGGATCACGGCGAACGAGACGGAGCGGCGGACCTCGCCGTCCATCACGAAGATGTCGGACTGTTCGACGCGCGTCTGTTCGCGGAACGCGCGACGCACGGCCGGGCGCAGCAGGGCCAGCACCTCGTGATGCCGCACCAGGCTGAAGAGATTGAGCGATGCATCGCCCGGCTCCAGCGCGATGAACGGCGCGATCTCGCCGCGGATGCGCATGACCGACATCTGCTCGTTGATCAGCACCCCGCACGGAGCGAGGTGGCCGGCCAGGAAGGCGTCATCCTCGGCGGCGCCGTTGCCGGAACGCCGGGCCGCGGGAACGGGTGGAGCGGCGGCAAGGCTGGCGTGCGCAGCGCGCGGCGTGACGTCGAGCCCCGCCAGCGCTCCCGGCACATGGTGCTTGCAATAGATGAGCGGCTTGGCCGAGACGGGAGTCAGCTGATGCGCGGTGGCGCGGAGATTCTCCGAGCTGCCGAGCATCAGGAAGCCGCCCGGCGCGAGTGCGTACTGCAGCAGCGCCACCGCTTTTTTCTGCAATTCAGGATCGAAGTAAATCAGGACATTACAGCATGTCAAGAGGTCAATGCGCGAGTACGGCGGATCGCGGCTCACGTCGTGCGCCGCGAAGACACACAACTCGCGCAACTCTTTCGCGATCTTGTAGCCCCCCGGCACCGCCGTGAACCACCGCTCCAGCCGCTCCGGCGTCACGCTGCTCACCGCGCGCTGTGAATAGACCGCCGCCCGCGCCTTGCGCAGCGACTGGTCGTTGATGTCCGTGCCGTACAGCGCGACCCGCGGAGCGTCGGGACGGTCAGCGAGAAACTCCAGCAGCGTGATGGCCAGCGAATAGACCTCTTCGCCCGTCGAGCAGCCGGCCACCCAGACGCGCACGCTGTCGGCAGCGCCGCGCCCGTCCACGATGGCCGGAAAGACGATGGTCTTCAGCGCCTCGAAACGCGCCGGCTCGCGGAAGAACGAGGTCACGCCGATCAGCAGGTCGTGATACAGCGTCTCGACCGCCGCCGAATCCTTCTCCAGTGAATCGCCGTAGCTCGCCAGGCCGTCGTGGTTCCCGAGGAGCACGCGCCGCATGATCCGCCGCTCCACCGTAGCCCGCTTGAAGTGGCTGAAGTCGACCGGATGGCGCGCGCGCAGCAATTCGAAGATGCGGTCAAAGTCGCCGGCACTCGAGGTCTCTTCTTCGCCCTGCCGCGGCCGGGCCAGCGCGGCAACCTGCGCGGCGATCTCCGCCGGCGCGAGCACGAAATCGGCCGACGCCGCCGCGGCGCGCGGCATCACGTCGAACTTCGCGCTTTCGGGGGTCTGCGTGAACGTGATGCCGCCGCCGAGCCGGATGGCGCGCAGTCCGGCCGCCCCGTCCGCATCGTTCCCGGAAAGGACGACGCCGATCGCGCCGGCCATCCGCTCCTTCGCCAGCGAGGTGAAAAACGTATCGAGCGGACGATGCGGCACCGCCGCGCTGCGCGGCCAGAGCCGCAGGACATCTTCTTCGATCGTCATCTCGGCATCGGGAGGAATGACGTAGACGTGGTCGCCCTCGACGCGCATGCCGTCGACGACCTGCTGCACCTCCATGGATGTGGCGCCGGCGAGGATGTCGCCGAGCATGCTGTCGTGCCGCGGATCGAGATGCTGGACCAGCACGAAGGCCAGTCCAGTCGACGGCGGAATGGCGGAGATGAAGTCGATGAATGCGTCGAGACCGCCGGCCGAGGCGCCGATTCCGACCACACGCACGGCAGAGACCCGTGCGGGAGAAACCCGTGAAACCATCAGTGCGGTCCTTTCGTGGATACTCGCCTGAGATGGAGTCAGTGGCGGGACGGGCGCGGCATCTACCGGAGTGGCAAAGGCCTCGTCGCTCGTTTATCGCGACCGGCTGGTCAGCCGTGTACTACTCGTAACCTCAACACCATACATCCGCATTTCCGATTCGGCAATCTTTTGTCTTTATGTTGACGAATTGGCAAGGCAAATGCATAGCCACTTTTCGCATGTATGGCCCGATCCTCAGGCAGCTCCGCGAATCGAAGGCCCGCACCCAGGCCGAGGTCGCGCGGAGCGTCGGAATCTCACCGGCGCAGCTGGCGCGGCTCGAGTCGAACCAGCGCGGACTGTACGTCGAGGACTTCATCAAAATTGCCGAAGCCCTCGGAGAAAAGGCAGGCAACCTGCTGCCGAACGACCTCGGCGACATCGGCCATCTCAAGCCGCTCATCGACCGCCTGGCGCGCATCCGTCCCGAACTGCTGCCCCGCGTGGCCGCGATCATCGAAAACATCGTGAAGCTCACCGAAGTCAGCTGAGCCGACCCTCCCTCCACCAGACACCGCAACAAGAAAGGCAGCAAATGAAAAGGACGCTCCTCGCAGTCTCCGTCGGAATTCTTGCGCTCACCGGATGTACCTCGGCCATGAATTCCGCACTTCCGCCCGGCCGGATGAATGAAGCCGGCACGATCCGCCCCTGCCACCGCGATCACCGCGACGCGCAGGCCTGCGGCAACGCGATCTTCAATCAGGGCGTGATCGGCCAGATCCACACGGGCCAGACGCTCACCGACGTGCGCGCCATCATGCGTCACGAGGCCGAGCGCCGCACCGTCGACGGCACGAACGAATCATGGGGCTACATCACGAATTACAACGACAAGCAGATGACGTGGATCGCCTTCACCGACCGCAAAGTCAGCTCCGTCACCCAGCAGCCCTGGGTCCGCGACTAGCACCCGCTCAATAACTCAATAGCTCAAAAACTCAACAACTCAATAACTCCAACAACCCCAAGAAAGCAGGTCCCATGGGTCTCCTCTGGTTCGTCCTCATCGGTGCAATCGCGGGCTGGCTTGCCGGCCAGTTCATGCGCGGTCACGGCTTCGGTCTCCTCGGCGACATCATCGTCGGCGTCATCGGCGCCTTCATCGGCAGGTACATCTCCCAGGCCGCGGGTCTGGGCCTCGGCCACGGCCTGGTCGGCTCGCTGATCGTCGCCTTCATCGGCGCGATCATCCTGCTCTTCATCGTCCGTCTCATCAGCGGCGGCCGCTCGGGCCGGAGACTCTGGTCGTGACACCGCTCAGAGCCATCGCGCTCGTGCTGATCATCGCCGGCATCGTCGGTCTCGCGTACGGCAACTTCACGTACACGAAAGCCACACACGAGGCGAAGGTCGGCCCGTTCGACTTCGCGGTCAAAGAGAAGAAGACGGTCAACGTCCCGCTCTGGGCCGGCATCGGCGCCATCGTCGCCGGTGTCGTGCTCTTCGCCATTCCCAAACGCAGCTGAATCCGGACCGGAGGTCCACCATGAAAACATTCGCCATCGTGCTAGCCACGGCACTCGCCGTCACCGTCGCGGGATCCGCATCCGCGCAGAATCAGAACAATGAACATCGCGATCGCGCCTACGGTCACCAGCGCGCAACGCGGACGATCACCGTCGTCTGCGAATCGAGAGACGGCCGGCGCCATCGCTGCGCGGCCGACACGCTCGGACAGGTCACGCTCGGCCGTCAGCTCAGCCGCAGATCGAGTTGCGTCCAGGGACGCTCCTGGGGTTTCAACAGCCGCGGGATCTGGGTCGACCACGGTTGCCGCGCCGAGTTCCTGATCGCCGACAACGCCGGCACGTACCGCGACCGCGGCCCGAGCCAGGCGATGCAGACGGTGGTTTGCGAATCGAACGGCCAGGGCCGCACGTATTGCCGCGCCGCCAACCAGTTCGGCATCGACCTGACGCGCGAGATCAGCCGCAACAGCTGCGTCGCGAACCGCACGTGGGGCTCCGACGCGAACGGCGTATGGGTCAGCAACGGCTGCCGCGCCGAGTTCTCCATGCGGACACGCCTGTGAAGATCTACATCGGCAATCTCCCCTCGCAGATCACCGACTCACAACTGAACGCCCTCGCCCTGCGCTACGGCAAACCCGACTCCGCAAACGTCGCCCGCCGCGCCGCCGGCGGCGTCTCCAAAGGCTTCGGCTTCGTCGAGTACCGCACGGACGCCGAAGGCGCCGCAGCGATCGCCGGCATGAACGGCGAGATCGTGGATGGCGTCGCGCTGAGCGTGCACAGGGCGAACAAGCTGGATGTGCGGCCGTGGTCGGCGGAAGGCACGCGGCGGTAACGCAGGGGTGAATCCGATCTTCGGATCGGATTCACCTGATCGACGCACGGCTAGAAGTTGAACCCGATCGAGATCTTGACGCTGGTCGCCTTCGACGCCGGATCGAGTTTGCCGCCTTTGGTCAGATCGAGAGCGGCGTCGCCCGATACTTCGATCTTCAGGAAACGATGATCTTTGCCGGTCCCGGTCAGGCCGAACGTTCCCGTCCCGCCCACGTTGACAGCCGGGTGCTTATCGGTTTCAGCAGCGCCCGAGATGTTTCCGGCGGCGCCCAGACTCACGGTCGCCTTGCGGCCGAGAAGACCGAGGAACGTCGCGGCCGGACCGCCGAGCGGCCGCGATTCGAACTCGGTTCCGGCGGTGACCTTCGTGCTCGCCTTCGCGGTGGTCTTCGCGTTCGCGCCTGACGGTTGTTCGACCGATCCCTCGGCACCGGCCTTTCCGGTGAGCACGAGGCTTCCGGCGTTCGGCGGGACGAGCGAAGCCGATTTGAAGGAGAGGTCGCCGCTCGCCGTGCCGCCGAGCGCGCCGGTCGGGCCGCCCTTGTCGCCGAGCGTCCCCTTTCCGGTGGCGCCGATGTTTCCTTCCAGACTGAGCGTGCCCAGCCGTCCGACGGCGAGCTTCGGGAGCTCCAGTCCGACGAGCGTGAGCGCCGCCTCCGTCTGCAGTGCCTTGATGTCGGCCGGACCGGGAAGGCTCTCACTTTCCTTCGAGCCCGACTCCGTGATCGCCAGCTTGTTGAGAAAGGAGACCGGTCCTTTTTTCGCGTCCGGAAAAAGGGGGACGGACAACTCCGCCTTGAATCCGAATTTGTTTTTTATGCTGTCGGGCTTGAGCGTGAATCCGCTCTCTTCGCTGAACTTCCCCTTCGGCTTCTTGTCATCATCCTTGTCCTGGCACTGGACCATCCCTCGCGCGGCCCGGCCGTCGACGCGGGCGGGAATCCCGAGCGAAACCCGCTCGCTGTTTCGCTGCGCCTCGCTCTCCAGTGCTTCACTCGCTCCGCCGGCCGCGTCACCTCGGGTCTGCTGCACGACGTGCGTCAGCTCGTGAGCGAGCCGTGCGCGGTCGTGCGCATCGGGACCGAAAACGATGTCCGTCCCCACCGTGTACGCGGTAGCGCCGAGGCGCTCGGCCGAGCGCTGCGCGTCCTCGCCGGCGTGGAGTCGCACGCGGCTGAAGTCGTGCCCGAAACGGGACTCCATCACCGTGCGCGTAACACTGTCCAGCGGTTGACCCGTGGCTCGGGCAGGGACGAAAGAAGGCGCGATGTGCTTGCGGTCGGCCTGCGATCGAAGGCTCATGACGAAGCCTCCCGGAGGCATTCTACGCGCACGGCCGGGGTAGGGATTCGCGGGATTCCGCCTCTCCTTAGTCAAAGCCCTGAACATCGGTGGAGGTGCCCATGCTCGCGAAGCGCGTGTCGCTGTCGTTCGTCGTGTCTTGTCTCCTCGTCCTTTCCTGCTCTCACTTCCGCGACACGACCGCTGTCCGGTTCGACCAGCAGGAAGACGTCGGAGCCGTCCACGTCGCGATCCAGTCGGTCGCGCCGTTCGAGGGTTACATCAATTCGCTGCAACCTCAGTTCGCGTTCAATACCGAACAGGCCCTGACCGCGGCCATTCAACAGACCCAGACCGAGGACTCGCAGCTGTTTCGCGCGCTGATGGCGTCATTGACGCTGGCGTTGCCGTCGAACACGAATACGAAGACGACCACGCTCAACGCCGACGGCACGACCACCGTCACCGGCACCGAATCCAAAACGCCGGGCGACGCGAGCAAGGTCGTGGCAGCGCCGGGCGTCCCGGCCAACGCCCTCGGCGCGCTCGCGTTGCCGGACAACAAAGTGGGCATCGATCAGTCGCTCAAATTCCGGGCTGCCGCCGCGCTGCTGCAGGAAGTGGCGTTGCTCAACGCGTACGTACGTGATGCTGCGGTGAGCCGCGGCGCACGGCCCTACGTCGTCCGGATGCTCGTGACGTTGCTGCCGAACGCGCGTCTCGAACCGTACGACGCGTATTCCATCATCTCGTTCTTTCAGTCGGCGCGAGGTGACGACAACCAGATCCTGCGAAGTTCTGCGGTCAGGTCGTATGAGGACAGTCCCGACCTCAAGGAATTCGTCGGGCCGGCGATGGAGCAGGCAAGACAGGCAAAATGCAACGCGCCACTCGAGGTCATCCCGCTGCTCGTCACCGACAACCTCGAGTCGTCGCTCCACTCCGATACGGTGCAGCGCATCCGCGACATGGCGGGCGCAATCTCGGGATTCATCAGCAACGCCGGCGTCGGCGCGGGTGTCCACAGCCGGGCCGAAGACGCCGACAAGACGCTCAATCAGAATCTCAACAGCCTCTTCACACTGGCACGCGTCGCCCCCAATGCCGTCGAGGCGCGCCTCGGAGCCGTCTGGGAGAACGGGCACTTCGTGATGGTGCCGCGTACCTTCAACGTCACGGTGATTCTTCTCGTTCCGACACCCACCACGAGCGAGATCGGTTACGACATCGTGCCGTGCCCGACGGTCGCGTTCACGTCGACGACGCGCATGCGGGATGCTCAACACGGAACGCTTCTCCCCGCGCGCCCGATGTTCATCGTCGAGCCGGAATTTGCGCTGCTTGCTGCGAACTGGGGACTGCGGTACGACCCAGCCCTTCGCGGGCAGTATTACGAGCTGATGCACCTGGCCCAGAGCGGTGACTTCGTTCAGTTTGAGACCAGGCTCGCCGCCATTCCCGCTGCGGCCGAGGGGCGTTCGTGGGCCACGGTCGGCGGAGGATCGAGGTCGATCTGGAACGAGTTCCTCGCACTCTCCACGTTGACCGGTCAGAGCGCCGGCACGTTCACGGTCCCATTGAACGACGTCCGCTTCTTCGACGCCCGCTCCAGGAGCTCGGTCATCGACGACGGGACGACATCCATGGTGTTGCTGAACCGCGGCGCCAACATCCTGGCCGATCGTCTCTCGGCCGTGCTGCGAGTCGATGGCGACCAAACCTCTCCGCCTCTCTTCCTCAACAACACCGACGTCGCCGTCGGGCTCGATGGACGCACTGCGACGCTGAAGTTCCCTTCCCTGCATGTCCTGCTCAAGAAGAAAGATCCGCTGCGTGTATTCATCGCCGTTCACTACGAGCGAGGCGTACGCGAATGGCAATCGGCGAAATACGAACTCGAGTGGTATCCGACGCACGAAGAGCCTCCCGCGTTCGTGCGGCGAAACGTCCAGCAGATCGGCGAGCACGATCTCGAAGATCCGATCCCATACGTCTTCATCGGCGAGGATGAGAAGAAGGACGATGAGATCGACCCCGGCTACACGATGACGATTCCGACCCGTTCGATCCGCGCATCACGCGACGGCGTCGGGGCGCTCTCCATCGAGTTACGCCGCAAGGAAAAAGACAAGCCGCAGGAAGTGCACGTCAACGTCTCCGGCGGATTCATCAGCGCGATCGATCCACCCGTTCCGCTCGACGGCCCGGAGCTCATCCTCCCGGACGGCGTTCATGTCTTGACCTTGCGCAATCTCGTCGGCGGCACGAAGTTGTCTGTACACACGTTCCGTTTCGAGGGAAAGAAGAAGATCGCCGTCGACGGTGACGTCGACGTGATCGGCCGGTGAGTCACCAAAAGGAGAACATCATGAGCGAAAAGAAGGAACCACCCGTGATCATCGGCCCCGACGGACCGCACCCGATCAAGAAATAGCTAGCGATCGGCGACCGTCTCCGCGACATCGCCTGATCGCATGACGCTCCGCATCTCCTTCTCTAGCGCGACGAACCGCGCGAGCATCTGCTCGTACATCCGGTCCGTCTTTTCGTGGAGGTGTGCGACCTCCAGTTCGGCCTTCACGTTGATCTCGTACTCCACGTCCGCGCGCACGCGATCCTTCTCGGCCTGCCGGTTCTGGCTGACCAGGACGAAACAGGAGAGAAAGATCGCTTCGAGCGAAACGATCATCGTGAGCAGGCCGAACGGATAGGGATCGAATCGCGGCACACCGACGTCGAACGTGTTGATGACGATCCAGACGATGAACCAGATGCCGTTCATCATCAGGAACGGCATGCTGCCGCTGAACCAGGCGATCCAGTCGGCGATCTTCTGCAGCGGCGTCAGATGCTCCTCGACCTCGACGTTCACGTTGCGCGACACGCGCGAGCGCAGCAGCTCGTCCGCCTTGCGCATCATCCCGGTCACCGCCGCTAGCATGCTCACCGCGCTGTCGGGATGCCGCTGGAAGAGCAGCAGCAGATCCTCGCGGTCGAGCTCGAGGAGCTCGGTGTCCGCCAATGCCACGGCCGTCGCGGTGCGCGCGCCACGATCGAGCAGCGCCAACTCGCCGAACAGATCACTCTCGATCGCATTCATCAGCACGATCTTCTGCCCCGTGTTGTCGCGAATGAACAGCTCGATCTCCCCGCTCCGCACGACAAAGAGCGATTCGCCCGGATGCCCCGCCTCGAAGAGCGTCTGTCCGGCTTCGACGCGAACGCAGTCCACGACAGCCGCGAGTGCTTCACGGTCTTCGTCGCTCAGCAGCTCGAAGAGCTTGACGCCGGCAAGCAGTTGCGGATCACAACCCATGGAGGGATTGTAGTCCGCGTCGGAGTCGCGCGGCCCCCAGCACGCGCCCGCTCGTCTGTAACGATTTCCTCCCTTACGTCACTACTGAGTGACATTCAGATGGAATCCACTGCAAAGGAAGGTATCGCATGAACGCAACGCGCTCGTTGAGACAGCTGTTCGTTCTCTCTGCCATCGCATTTCTACCGGCCGCCGCATCGGCGCAGCCGGATCTGCGGCAACTGGTCGCCGCCGCACCACTGATCTTCCGCGGTACGAACGCCGGCGCCAGTGAATCGCCGACCCTCCCCCTTCCGCCGCCGAAAGGCAGCATCCGCGTCCGCGTCGACGAAATCCTGCGCGGCGCCGAAACCATCGGTGATCTGACCCGCCAGGACGTCATCCTCATCGCTCCGAACGGCAGCACGCGCAGGACGGCGATCTATTTTGTCCGGCCCGTCGAGTACGGAAAGTTGCTCGTGGCCGAAGAGCTCGCGGAGATCGATGCGCCCGCGGATCTGCGAGCGCTTGCCGCCGACCTGGCGAAAGCGGAGCAGCAGAACGCCGATGCCGCTCTCAGCGAGCGGCTCGCCGCCTCCGAGGCAGTGATCGTCGCGCGAGTGCGCGACGTCCGCCGGCTGGCGAAAGAGCGGGGCCGCCCGTCAGAGCATGATCCCGACTGGGCGCTCGCGCAGCTCGCGATCGTCCGCAACCTGAAGGGACAGCCGCGTATCACCGATTGCCCGGGAGGCGCGTGCGTCGAGGTGGCGTTCGCGCAGAGCGATGACATCCGCTGGTTCCGCTCGCCGAAGCTCGTCCCCGGCCAGCAGGCCATCTTTCTTCTTCGTCCGATGGATCCGAAACTGCTGCGCGAGGGCGAGAAACCTCCCGCGCTGTACGTGCTCGTCGATCCACAGGACGTCCGGCCGCTCGGCGATGAACAGCGGCTGATCCGATTGATCCGTGCGCAGCGCTGAGGAGGATCACATGACGCGCAAAAGAATCGTCCTTTCACTCCTGGCCCTTGCGTTTGCTCTCTCCGCATCGGCGCAGATCACCATCGTCAACATGGTTCCGCAATCGCGCAGCGGCGAATCGAACCAGGACGCCGAGCCGACGATCACGGTCAACCCGGCCAACCCGCTGCAACTGGCCGCCTCGGCCTTCACCTGGGACAACCTCACCGGCGGACCGATGACGGGCGCCTTCGCTCCGATCTACGTTTCCGTCGACGGCGGCGCGACCTGGTCCAACGTATTGAGCGTCCCGAGCACCGCCGGCAGCTCCTTCCCGACCGGCGACATTCAGCCCCGCTTCACCGCGGCGCCGAGCGGCACGACGAGCATGCTCTACACCGGCATCCTCCATTCGAATGATTTCAACATGCGCATTTATCGGACGAACGATTACCGCACCGCGGTAGCCATGACGCAGATCGACACGCGTTCGAACAACGTCGATCAGCCGCACCTCGGCGGCCTCATGTCGCTGGTCGGCGACGCCGGCGCCGATCACGTCTACGTCGGCTTCAACAACGGATACGGCGGCGTCTCGCCGACCGGCATGACCGCGGCAGTCGACTGGACGCTCAACGGCGCCGCAGGCGCGCCGGCGTTCACGCTCAGCACCGTCGAAACACGCGGCACCGGCGGCATCCATCAGGACGGCTATTCGACCGTGCCGACCGTGCATCCCGACGGCACCATTTACGTCGGCTTCTACGGCATCCGCGGCGGCTCGTTCTCGCTTTACAACACCGACGTCGTCGTCGTGCGCGACGACCACTTCGGCAACGACGCCTTCGGCTCACTCATCGGCGCCGGAGCCCTGGCCGGCGTGCAGGTAGTGACCGGGCAGAACCTCGCGAACGGGGGATCCATCGGCCAGAACCGGCTCGGCGCGAGCAACATCGCCATCTGCGTCGATCCGAACAACAGCAGCCGCGTCTACCTCGCGTGGGGCGACCAGCCGGCCATGACGTCGAACCAGACGCTGCATGTACGCGTCTCCACCGATCGCGGCGCGACCTGGGGCGCCGACCTGCTCACGATCTCGAACGCCGTCAATCCTTCCATCGCCGTCAACACGCACGGCGTGATCGGATTCCTGTACCAGACCGTGGTCAGCAATCGCTGGCAAACCATCTTTCGCCGCACCAACAACGCCGCCGGAACGACGTTCGACGCCGGCGTCGTACTGGCCAACACCGATGCCACCACGCCGCTGGCCGTCTTCAGTCCGTACATCGGCGACTACACCGGCCTGACGTCACGCGGCCGTGATTTCTACGGCATTTTCTCGGCGTCCAATTTCCCCGACGCGGCCAATTTTCCGACCGTCCAGCCGTCGTATCAGCGCTTCGTGAACTGGGGCACACACACGCTCTTCACGAGCGCGATGATGACCACGACCGTGGGCCCGTCGATCGATCCGTTCTTTTTCCACTCCGTCGAGCTCGATCCGGCGAACGACTTCTACGTTCGCGACTGGACCGACAGCGCGACGAGCGGCGACGACGGCGCGGAGCCGTCGGTGCACGCCGACTTCTACGCACGTCCGGACGTATGGAACCGTCGCGGGCCGACGGACGGCTCGCCGTTCGTTTCCGATCAGCCGGCAAATGAGCCGGCCGGAAACGGCGCCGGCAACCTGGGCGACAACTGGGCCTTCTCGCGGATCCGCCGCAACGCCACCGGCGTCGCCGCGACCGTCACCGCGCACTACGCGGTTTCGCCCTTCGGCACCGGCAGCAATTTCGCGGACGGCGTGACCGTGTTGTATCCCGGCCTCACCTTCACCGGCTCCGATCCGGCGGTCTCGTTCCTTGCCGGCGAAGCGGGACCGAAGACGACGGCGGCGCTGCCGTGGCACCTCGATGCGGTCGGATCGTCGCACCTCTGCCTCGCCGTCCAGATCAGCAGCCCGAACGATCCGTACCTCGCACCCGGCATCGTCGGCCACACGCCGGGATGGGGAACCGGGACCGATCTCGAGATCCTCGACGACAACAACAAGGCCCAGCGCAACATGGGCCTGACTTCGACGCCATCGCACGGTGGACCGTCGTTCGGAGGCGTGTCGAACGTCGCGCTGATCCACAACGCGGCAACGTTCACGCGCGACATGCACATCCGCTACGACGTGCCGCGTGGCGTGGCCGAGCGGCTGGGCGGACAGACGGCGATCTCGATCGTCGGCGGCGAACGCCTCCCCTTCCAACCGGGATCGACGATCACGCTGCCGCGCATGAAGCCGGGCGAGAACCGCTGGATCAAAGTGACGATCCCTGCCGCCGCGGTGAAGGACGGCGAGATCCTCCCGGTGTACTTCTACGATCTGAAAGACGGCAACGTGGTGAGCGGTTTCGGCATCGGCATTCGAGGAACGTCGGCCGCCGCTGCGATCGACGAGGCGCTCCGGAACCATATCGGCGCGTTCTCGCGCGTCGCGGCGCTCTACGGCGTCGATGCTGCGAAGAAAGAGGCGGCGCTGAGTGCCGAGCTTCTGCGCGGGAGATTGCCGGAGGCGCGGTTCGTGTCGCAGCTTCGCGCGCATGTGGCGCTCATCGACCAGGTACTTTCGGACCTCGACAAGCGCAGTGCGGATCTCTTCGACGCCCGCGCCCACTTTGCGGACCTGCGCGATGCGATCGCGAAAAACGACGTCGCCCGGGCCTCGCTCGCGCTCGACAGTCTGGCGAACACAGTTGACGCGCGGGTGACGAGCATCGAGTTGGCCAACGGGAATCCCGCGGACATCCTTCAGACGCTGCACTGGGGCCGCGACCTCTTCTCATCTCCGCGGCTGGCGAAAGCGGAATGCGCAGCGCAGTTCGTGCGGGACTCGGACGACTTCGAGCGCGCGCTCGAGCTCCGCAAAGCGCAGTTGACCGACTATCCGCGACTCCTCAGCGCCCAGCGCGACTGCCTCGCCTACGGCGGCAGGCTTCTCGGCGTCGACCTCGGCAAGGAGCTCGATGCCATCGGCCGCTCGAGGACCGACTACGCCGCAATCCAGAAAGCGCACAGCGATCTGCTGATGCGACTCTCTGAAGCGAACCAACGTTGATGGACGGACCGCCACCCCTTTCCCGCGGGGAAGGGGTGGCGATTCTCGATGACGTGATGGGAGAGTAGTTGGTGCGCCCAGCAGGATTCGAACCTGCGACCTTTAGCTCCGGAGGCTAACGCTCTATCCAGCTGAGCTATGGGCGCTTCCGAAAGGAGTCGGATTGTACGGGGTGCAACCGCTCGCGGCAACCGCTCATTTCCGCGGGAGGAAGCGCGTCAGCGCGGGGCGGGCGGCGTCGCGGAACGCAACGCACGTCTCGATGCGCTCCTTCGCCGTGCGGATCCGCCGCTCCGCGCCGGGGGCCGGGCGGGTGGCGAAGAACTCGTTCATCTCGCGCAGCGTGGCCGGATCGCAGGAGCTTCCGAGGCCGCCGACGGCCGACTCGAGGGCCCAGTACGGAAAGCGTTTCGAGACGTGGTCCCACTGCGTCCGCATCCACTGCCACGTCGCGGCGCGCGTCGCGGGATTGTCCAGCAGCTCGCGGAGATAGCGCGGCGAGTCCTGCGACTTCACCTCCTCGCCGGTCGCGAACTCGAGCGCGCGCTGCGTCAGCGCGGGATCGCGGAAATTCAGCATTGCGCTCGCTACCCTGCTGCGCTGCTCCGGCGTCGACGCATGCTTCCACGCGGCGAGCAGCCGATCGAACAGCGCGGCGTCGCCGTGACGCGCGGCGATGCTCACCGCGACGTCGGCCAGCGTCGCATCGGACGAATGCGGATCATCGAGATACCGCGCCGCGATCTCGCGCGCGCCGGCGATCGTCTCGGGATCGTCGGCGCTGTTGCCGAGGATGCCGAGCACCGTCGCGCGGAGCTCGCGCTGTTCGTCGCTCTCGTTCGGCGCGGGCGTCCAGCCGCCGGCCGGCAGCCAGCGGCGCACCGTCGCGCCGGCCCACTGCCGCCACGCGTCGCGATCCGCATCCGTGACCACGTCCTCGCTGATCGCGCGGATGCGATCCGCGACTGAGAGGATCTCGTTGCGCGTCGCGTTCGCCGGCAGCGCCTCGACCATCGCCAGGTCATCGCCGAGATCGCGGCGGCGCGCGCGGACCAGCATCCAGTCATCGCCGAGGAGCATCACGCGCTCCGCGGCCGACAGTTGATCGAGATGCGGACGGATCGCCGCGAGATCGGCGGCCGCGTATTGCGTGACGTAGAAACCGTGGCCTTTCGCGTTGAGCAGCAGCGGCGTGGAACATCCGTGGAACGTCACGCTCTGCGACGGCTTATCGAGGACCACGCAACGCTCCTCGCTGCTGCCGAGGGCGCGCGCGCAGAGCGGCACGTCCCAGGTCTGCGGAGGCAGCGCATCGCCCGCGAGCACGAAGCGCTCCTGCGTCAGCTCGACCGTGCGCTCGCCGTTCGCGCACGACTGCTTCGCCGCGATCACCGGGACGCCCGGCTGCATCACGAACGACGTCATCACGCGATCGACCGGGCGCTTCGTCGTCGCCGCCATCGTGTTCCAGAAATCCTCGCCCGCCGCGTTCGACCACGAATACTTTTTCAGGTACGCGCTGATGCCGTCGCGGAACGGCTCCTCGCCGACCCAATGCTCGATCATCCGCAGCACCGCGGCCGTCTTGCCGTACGCGATGCCGTCGAACAGCTGATTGATCTCCGAACTGCGCGTGGCCTCGGTGCGGATCGCGCGCGTGGCGCGCATCGCATCGACCTCCACCGACTCGCGCGTCGAGCGCGCGTTCGACGCGCTCGTGTCCCACTCCGGATGCGCGGCGGCCATCGCCTTCGGCGTCATGAACGTGGCGAAGCCTTCGTTCAGCCAGATGTCGTTCCACCACTTCATCGTGACGAGATCGCCGAACCACTGATGCGCGATCTCGTGGCCGATCGTGCCGGCGATCTGCCGCCGCCGGCCGGACGCGGCGCTGGCGCCGGCGAGCAGCGCGGTCTCGCGATACGTGATCGCGCCGGCGTTCTCCATCGCCCCCGCCTGGAAGTCGGGGATGCCGATGTTATCGAGCTTCGGAAACGGGTAATGGATGCGATAGTACGAATCGTAGTATCGCACTTCATCCTCCGCGGATTTGACCGCCCACTGCGTCAGCGCCGCGTTCTCCGGCGTCGCGCAGACGCGGATCGGCAGGCCGTCCGCGGAGCCGCTGGTGCATTGAAAATCGCCGACGAGCATGGCCACGAGATAGGTCGAGATGCGCGGTGTCGTCGCGAAGTGCACCTCGTGCCGGCCGTCCGGCAGATCGTGATCGGAGACCACAGGCATGTTCGAGATCGCCGTGTCGCCCTTCGACGCGACGATCGTGATGTCGAACGTCGCCTTCATCGCCGGCTCGTCGAAGGATGGAAACGCGCGCCGCGCGTCGGTCGCCTCGAACTGCGTCACCGCGTACTTTCGCCGCGGCGTCGTGCTGAGGTAGAAGCCGCGCAGCTGCTGCTTCAACGTCCCGTCGAACGCGATGTGAATCGTCGCCGGACCGGGACCGACCGGCGACGCGAGCTGGAGCCGCACCATCTCGTTCTTCGGCTCGTCGATCACCGTCGCCGCGACGTCGTTCACCCGCACGCCGTCGTGCAGCTGCAGCGTCAGCGCGTTCATCGCGATCTCGCGGACGCGTTGCTGCAGCTGGACGCGGATCGTCTCCTCGCCGCGGAACGAATCGTGCTCGAGGTCGGGCTCGATGCGGATCGTGTAGTGCTCCGGGACGACGTTCGTCGGCAGGCGCTGCGCGAGCACAACGGGGGCGATGAGTGAGATGACGAGGAGCAGTCGGCGCATGTAGGTTTCAGTTCTCCAGCACGAATTTGGCCACCGCGTCGGCGGCCTTCTGCAGATGTGCGGCCTCGGTGAAGCCGGATGATTTGCGCGGCTTGAACGAATGATCGCCGTCCTCGAGCCACTCGATGCGGATCGATTTCGACAGCGTGTAGCCGGCGACGTCGTCGCGTGTCCCGAACGGATCGCGCTCACCTTGAATGATGAGCGTCGGCGTCTTCAGCGCGGCGAGATGTCTGGTCCGCACTTTCTCCGGCGCGCCGGGCGGATGGAAGGGATAGCCGAGGCAGACCAGGCCGCGGACCGAGAGCTCGTCGGCGACCATGCTGGCCATCCGGCCGCCCATCGACTTGCCGCCGATGAAGACGTCATTCCCGGTTTCGGCGATCACCTTCCGCCACGCGTCCAGCAGCACCGGCTCGCGATCCGGCGCGCCCGATTTTTTTCCTTCGCGCCGCGCGGCCATGTACGGGAACTCGAAGCGCAGCACGCGAATCTTCTTCGCCGCGATCGCGCGCGCCATGTTCGTCATCCACGGCGTGTCCATCGCTCCTCCCGCGCCGTGCGCGAGGATCAACGTGCGGGCGGCGGTGGGCGGGCCGTCGGTCAGGAACACGGGAGCATTCTAGTTCGGAGATAGCAGGTAGCAGATAGCAGATAGCAGGAAGTTCGGAGCGCCTGCTATCTGCTATCTGCCCGCTGCTATCTGATCCGGGCACGCCTTGCGCACTCTCTCTTCCCGATGATCGTCGGTTGGAGGCGAGGTGATCCGCTGGAGGCGTTGCTCAAGCGCGAGTGGCTGGTGACGAACGGCCTCGGCGGATACGCGTCCGGAACGCTCGGCGGCGCGGCGACGCGACGCTTTCACGGACTGCTCATCGCGGCGATGCCGGCGCCGCTCGGCCGCGTGATGATGCTCAATCACTTCGAGGAACATCTCATCGCCGGCGACCGCACCTGGCTGCTCAGCGGCGACGAGCGCGGCAGCGCGGCGCCGCGACTCCCCGATCCGGAGTTTCTCGAGTCGTTCGAGCTCGAGAACGGCCTCCCCGTCTGGCGCTGGTCGCACGACGGCGTGCGCGTCGAAAAACGGATCGTGATGCCGCATCTGCAGAACACGACGTACATCGTCTATCGCCTGCTCGAAGCGACGAAGCCGGTCACGCTCGAGCTCCGCGCGTCGCTGCATTTCCGTCCGCACGAGGGCTTGCTCAACGCGCCGATCCCGCCGCATTGGACGATCACGCCGCACGGCCACGGGATCGAGATCAGCGACGGCGACGAGTTCCCTTCCCTCCGCCTGCAGTTCCTCGGGAAGGGCGAGCTGCGGAACGACGAGCAGAGCTTCCCCGGCATCGTCTATCGCATCGAGCGTTCGCGCGGCTACGAATACGAAGGGACGCTGTGGAGTCCCGGCGTCATCCGCTTCACGATGCAGCCCGGACACAACGTCGGCCTGATCGCATCCGTCGAGTCGTGGGATGCCCTCGGCGCGATGGACGCGGGCGAGGCGTGCATCGCCGAGCACGGCCGGCGCGAGCGCCTGCTGGAAATCGCATCGCGTGCGGCGACGGATGAATTCTCATCGCAGCTCGTGCTCGCCGCCGATCAGTTTCTGATTTCGCCCCGCACGCGCGCCGCGGACGAGGCGCGCGCGCATGCGACGGGCGACGATCCGCGCACCGTGATCGCCGGCTATCACTGGTTCACCGACTGGGGCCGCGACACGATGATCAGCCTCGAGGGACTGACGCTCGTCACGGGACGTCATCGCGAAGCGGGCAACATTCTCCGCACGTTCGCGTCGTACATCCGCGATGGCCTCATTCCGAACCTCTTCCCCGAGGGAGAGCACGGCGGGCTGTATCACACGGCCGACGCCACGATGTGGTTCTTCCACGCGGTGCTGCGCTACATCCGATACACGAACGATCGCGTGACGCTGCGCGCGCTGCTGCCGAAAATGATCGACATCATCGACCACCACATCGCCGGCACGCGCTTCGGCATTCACGTCGATCCCTCGGACGGACTCCTGGCGCAGGGCGCCGAGGGATATCAGTTGACGTGGATGGACGCGAAAGTCGGCGACTGGGTCGTGACGCCGCGGCGCGGCAAGGCCGTCGAGATCAACGCGCTCTTCTACAACGCGCTTTGCATCCTCGAGCACTTCCTGCGCGAGGAAGGCGACGACACGAACGCCGACCGGATGCTCGGCTACGCGTCGCGGACGCGCGAGTCGTTCAACCGCCGCTTCTGGATCGAAGATGGTCAATATCTTTACGATGTCGTCGATCCGGACGATTCGGCCTTGCGGCCGAACCAGATCTTCTCGGTGTCGCTCGACTATCCGGTGCTCGATCCAGCGAAGTGGAAGCGGATCGTCGACGTGGTGCAGGAGAAGCTGCTGACGCCGTTCGGATTGCGGTCGTTGTCGCCGGACCATCCCGATTACAAGAAGGCATACGACGGCGACCTCCGCGCGCGCGATGCGGCGTATCACCAGGGGACCGTCTGGGCCTGGCTGATCGGACCGTTCGTCGATGCATGGAAGAAAGTGCATCCGGGCGAGGACGCGTCGCGGTTCCTCGAAGGCTTCCGCCCGCACATGGAGCAGGCGTGCATCGGCACGATCGCCGAGATCTTCGACGCGGAGCCGCCGTACCACCCGCGCGGCTGCGCGGCGCAGGCGTGGAGCGTGGCCGAGGTGCTGCGGTCGCTGACGGAGTCACGAAACGCGGACGTCGTCCCAGAACGGGGTGGCGTCGACCATGCGGCGGATCGCGATCAGCAGCGTCGGGTCTTTGCGTAGTCGCGTGCGGATGCAGCGCGCGAAGCGGACGTCGCCTTCGTCATCGAGTTGCGCGAGCCACGCGTCGACGTCGCCGTCGAACACGCGCACGAGGACGTGATAGCGAAGGAAGTCGGTCAGCGCCGAGCCGTGCTCGCGCGGCATCGGGATCACGTTCGCCGGCGGACGGCGGCGCGTCCGTTTGCGCACGGCGCGCGTGGAGACGGAGAGCACGTGCTCGATGTCGTCGCCGCGGCGCTCGATCGACTGCTCGATGCGCGTCACGCGCAGCTTCGCGCGTCCGATGCGGAGCGTCGAGCCGACCTCGATTCCGCGCCACGGACGGCGCGAGGTCCGGCGCTGCAAAACGCGTTTGCGGCTGCCCGGAACGAGCACCACGAGCACCCATAAGTTCCTTAATACCCGTGTTTTGACACTTATAGGAGTCAACACGCCTTCCTCATACAGGAGTGTGCGCAGAAAGCCGAAACCCTACCGGTCAGATCGTGGTAAGTTCGGGTCACTCCACGAAACGCACATGGTGACGACCGGTTCCGCGCCCGACTTCGACGAGCGTCAATTCGAGGCGCTGTATCACGAACATTTCGGCTTCCTGGTAGCCGTCGCGATGCACAAGTTCCGCGTGCCGGAATCGGATGCGGAGACGCTCGCGCATGAGGTCTTCCTGTCGTACCTCAAGGACCCGAATCACGTCATCGATCTGAAGAAGTGGCTCCTCGGCGCGATCTGTCACGCCAGCCGTTACTACTGGCGCGTCAACAACCGGATGCCGCCCGAGGCCGCGACGGAGCTGGAGCGGATCGATCCGGCGACGGTGAACATCCTGGAGAGTCTGCCGAATCAGATCGCCGCGCGCGAGGCGCTCGAATGCCTGTCGCCGCGCTATCAGGAAATCCTGCGATTGCGATTTTTCGAAGGGTTGAGCGTCCCCGAACTGGCGGCGCGCCTCGGCGTGAAGAAAAAGTACGCGGCGAAGCTGCTGACGAAGTGCCTGCGCCGCGCGGAGACGCTGTACGTGCGGAAGGGGCGGAGGCGGCTGAGACGGCGATGAGCGAGAAGGTGGTCACGTTCGAGCGCGCGCGGCGCCGGCCCGATCCGGCGCGCGTGGCGGAGTTCGCGGAGACCGCCCGCCGCCTGCAGCGCGAACGGGAGGAGTCGGCGGACGTGGTCGCGCGCGTGCTGCGCGAGACGCCCCCCGAGGAGTGGCCGCGCCTCGCGACGCGCACGGACCTGCGCAACAGCGGCGCGTTGAATCGACTGGAGGCGGAGGTGTCGGCGCTGCTGGAAAAGGAGCCGCGGCATGCGCTGCTGCTGTCGGATCTCGCGGCGTCGATCGCGGAGACGCTGCCGCCTGATTCGTATCCGGCGGTGGTGCTCGCGCAGCTGCGGGCCCACGCGTGGAAGGACCGCGCGCAGGCCCTGGCGTACATCGGCCGCTATCCGGAGGCGTTGGAGGCGCTCGACCGCGCGGAGCAGCAGCTCGCGTTCGGATCGCTGACGCACGACCGCGCGATCGTCCGCTACGTGCGCGCGCTGACGCTGCAGAAGGTGAACCGGTTCGAGGAGTCGCGGGAGTTGCTCGCGGAGTGCAGCGGGGTATTTCGGGATCATGGGGACAGCAATCGGTACCTCTTCTGCGCGATCGCCGAGGGCATTCAGCTGTATCGCGAGAAGGCGTTTCAACGCGCCTACGAGACGTTCGCGCCGCTCGTCGAAGTCGCGCGCGAGCTCAGTGACGCGATTTCTGAAGCGCGAATCCAGAACAACCTCGGCTACTGCGCCGTGGAGCTGGGCGACTTCCGGATGGCCAACATTCACCTGTCGCAGGCGATGGCGCGATTCATCGACGCCGGCAAACGGATGGAGGCGATCCGCACCGAGCGCGCGAGCGGGAGACTGCTCGTCGGCAAAGGTGCGGTTGCGGACGGCATTCGGCGGCTGCGCGACGCACGGCGCCTGTTTCTCATGCACGGCATGTACGAGGAAGCGGGGCTGTGCGGACTGGACATCGTGGAGGCGCTGCTTCCGGAATCGCCGCAGGAGGCGAAGGCGCTCGCGGCGGATGTCTCGGAAGAGTTCACGAACGGCGGCTTCAACGAGCGCGCGCATGACGCACTCGCGTATCTGCGCAAGGCATTCGACGAGAACCAGGCCTCGGCCGAGATCGTCCGACACGTGCAGGCATACATCGCATCGCTGGCGACGAATCCCGCTCTCGAATTCGTGGCGTTGTGAGCCGGCCCGAGAGCCGGCTCACGAGAGATGCTACGGTTTCGGCTCGGACATCCCGTCCCCATTGACGATCGTGACCAGCCTCTTGATCAGCTTCACGATCCTGCTGCGCCCGATCTCCCGACCGGGGAAATCGAGCCACGCGGCCTGCGCGGACGACGCGCTCAAAAGAACGGCAAGAACTGCAACGGCAGAAAAACGACGCATAACCCCTCCTGTACCGGCTCAGCCGGCGTGTGTTTTTGGGAGGGGCCCCTCTTCGTCACGCAGAGTGACACAAAGGAGGCTTATGCCACCGTGGAAAGGTGCAGGATAGTGCGCAGGGGACGGGAAGCTTCGACGCGTTCTGCTACGATTCCACCATGACACGTTCGGCCCGTGACCTGCTCGATAGCCTTCACGATACAGAGGCGGATGTCGACACGGCATGGGCTGACGAGATCACCCAGCGAGTTTCCGCCGTCCGCGACGGTGAGGTCGAGAGTACGGACTGGCAGGCGGTTCTTGACCGCGTCGAGAAGGACGTACTCGGCCGTTGAAGCCGCTCAAGATCATTCAACCCGCCGAAGTGGAGTTAGCGAAGGAAACAACCTGGTACCGCGATCGCGATCCGCGCGTCGCCTCCCGTTTCACGTCAGAGGTCCGAAAGACCTTGAACCTGATCGAGACATTTCCGCAAATCGGTGGTCAAGTCTTTGGTATCAATGACTCGGCCGTTCGCTCTCTGCCATACATGGCTTTCCGTATCAAATTGTGTTCGTAACCCTGTCGGATCGTATCGAAGTGGTTGCGTTTGCGCACAAGCGTCGCCGTCCCGCGTACTTCGTGCGTCGCCTTCGACGATCCTGGACTGTGCCGAAAGCGTGGCGGTGATCCTCTCGGCGGCTAACGCAACCGGCCGGCGGCATGCCCTCCATGCCGGGCCTGCGATTGTGAACGGCGGAACAGTGACGGCGGTTTCGGTGGCGTCGCCGATCCCCCACGGACTGGCTCACATCTTGTAGCAACCTGAGCATGACCTGGATTACGTGGCTCGGAATAGCGGTCGTCATTGCAGCGATCGCGGCAATCACCGGCATCAAACCACGGGGAAGCCGACCGGTCGCTCACACACGGATGATGACGATGGGACGGCTCGCGCTCGCGGCGATCGTGATCATCTTCGCGTATCTCGCGTACCGGGCGCACCTCGGCGGCTGATGTCCAGGGCGCCGTACAATCTCTCGGCGAGGAGAGAGCCATGGATCATCTGCAGGAGTCCCTCGAGGCGGTGCATGATCAGGTCACGTTCGTGAAGTTTCTTCACGCGCTGCGGGAAGACTACGAGCGAACGGAGCGCGAGTGCCGTCCGTATCCGCAGCACCATTGCGCTGAAGAAGGACATTGGCTGAGTCGCTCCATTCTCGACTATCTGAAATCGGCCGAGGACTGGGCGGTGGGCAGCGGGTTCGGCGCGGGCGAGGATCGCGGCGAGCCGGTGATCCGCACGATTGCGCGCATTCTCTATGTCGGCCGCTGGAAGGTGCGTGAGCCGGAGCCGGATCGCGACGAGTGGGACCGCTAAGCCTGACCCAGGACGGGAGCGGGATAGCGCAGGAACATGTCGTCGATCGTCACGATAGTCAGGTCATGCTGTAAAAGCCTGACACACGAGCATGCGATCAAAGGGGTCGCCATGATGGTCGGGCAGCGACAACAGATGCGCGACTGCACCGACGTCCAACGTCAGGTCTGCGATTCCATGCGCTGCACGCCGGCTGTCAATGTAGTCGTCGGCGGGCGCAGGCAGTGGAAGCTTCCCAAGTTTGTGCTTGACCAACGCTTCCCATACAGACACGACGCTGAGAAACGCCTCGTTTGATTTGTCTCGGATCGCGTCATACGCGTACCGCGGAAGCTTCGGGTTGTTGGTGATGTACCAAAGAAAGGCGTGCGTATCGAGGAGAAGTCTCATCGGCCCCCGAAGGCGTCGAGCAAATCATCCGGCAGCGGATCGTCGAAATCGTCGGGAACGACAAATTCACCTTCAGCCAGACCGACCGGACGGAGCTTGTCTGTCTCGGCGAGCGGGCGTATCTCGGCTACGGCACGGTTTCCCTGGTAGACGACGATCGTCTCGCCATCCAGCACTCGGTGAAAGTACTCGGCTGGTCCGTTCTCCACGTCCTCGAGCGTCGCGTCCATACGGCTGACGATTTTAGCAGCTGCCCGTCCTACTGCTTCCCCCACTTCATCCACAAATCCGTGATGTCGAAATACACCGTGTGCTCGGTGTGGTCGGGCAATTCGATCGTGATCACATCGTAGTGGCGGTCGTTCTGGTGGGCCACGGCGAACTTGAGGCGGCGGAAGCGGCCGAAGCGGTCGTACATCCATTCGTTCTCGAACTTCACCTCTTCGCCGTCGATCGGCGGGACGGTCACCGCGGTTTCGGGGGAGTCGCCGTAGCGGTCCTGCAGGGCAGCAGCGGAAACCGGGGCGGGGGCCGGGGCAGCAACAGGCGCCGGCGCGGGGGTCGGGTGGGCGCAGGCGCTGACGAACAACAACATCATCACGACGGCAAGCGGGCGGGTCATCGTTTCTCCTGGGGTCCGAGATCTTCGTAGAGGCGCAGATACGTCTCGTAGCGGGCGGCGTCGATCTCGCCGCGCCCGAGGCGCTCCTTGACCTCGCAATCGGGTTCGTGCACGTGCGTACAGTCGGTGAAGCGGCAGGACTCCGACGGCTCGTCGAACTCGGGGAAGTAATCGCGCAGCGTCTGGCGATCGAGGTCCCACAAGCCGAACTCGCGGATGCCGGGCGTATCGATCAGATACGTCCCGCCGCCGAAATCGTACAGCGTCGACGCCGTCGTCGTATGCCTGCCGGTGCCGCGGCGATGCAGCTCATTGACCGCCAGCTGCAGCCGCTCGTCGATCGCGTTGAGGATCGACGACTTGCCGACGCCGCTGTGCCCGACGAGCGCGGTCGTCTTCCCTTCGCAATGCATCCGCAGCTCGTCGAGCCCCTCCCCTGTCCGCGTCGAACAGGCGATCACCGGGACATTCAACCGCCGGTACACATCGAGCCGCGCGAGTTCCTCCGTCGGATCGTCGAGCAGGTCGATCTTGTTCACGCAGACCACCGGCTGCGCGCCGCCGCGCTGGATGGCGATCAGGTAGCGATCGATCAGTCGCGGACGCAGCGGCGGCGCCTTGACCGACACCACGTGCACCACGACGTCGATGTTCGCCGCGATCAGCCGCTGCATGTGCGGCCGCAGCGGATCGGGACGCGCGAGCACGGAATGCCGCGGCAGGATCGACTCGAGGCGCCACGTCCCTCCCTCGCCCGTTACCGTGATGCGATCGCCGACCGCGAGGGCGCTCTTCTGCCGGACGGCGATCTCCGACGGCACCACGACGTCGATCTCCTGCTCGTGAAAAACGGCGCGGCAGCGCGCGCTGCCGACGTAAATCACGATCGCCGCATCGGCTGACGCGGGAGACGAGCGCGCTCCGTCGAGCAGCTCGTCCCAGCTTCCGCCGGGCCGTTCCTGCTCGCGCCGCGATCCACCGCTGGGCTTTCCCTTGCGCATCGTTTCGATGTGTAGAATACGTTGTCCGTTCATCAACCGCATTTACAAGGCACGCTTCATCGCCGGAAGTGGGAGTACGACGATGTCGTTAGTGGAAAAACCGTTCGTCCTGATCGTCGACGACAATGACGCAACCTGCACGCTGATGGCGGCGGTGCTGCAGCGCGACTTCACCTCCGACGTCGCCGCCGACGGCCTCGATGCGCTCGAACGGCTGAAGACAAAACAGTACGCGGCGATCCTGCTCGACATCCGGATGCCGCAGCTCGACGGCTACGGCGTGCTCGACTACCTGAAAGAACATCGCCCCGCCGCGCTGCGCCGCGTGCTGATCGTGACCGCGGCGCTGAGCGAGCGCGAGCTCTCGCGCATCGAGCAGTACGACGTCTGCGGCGTGGTGCCGAAGCCGTTCGACGTCGAGGTGCTCCTCGCGACCGTGAAGCAGTGCGCCGCGCCGGACGACAACTTCCTCGGCGGCGCGTTCTTCAAGAACACGATGATGCTGTTGCTGGCGGACCTGATTCAAAAACGGTTGATGTAGAGCGCGAGGAGCGGCGTCCCGGCGAACATCGTGGCGATGGCCATGGCGCCGAGCGGACCGCGCCCGCGGATCTCCGCGCAGGAGCGCACCAGCTCGGCGATCTCGTGCGGATCGAACGGCTTGCGGATGATGCCGTGCACGATCCGCGAGTCGAGCTGGTCGACGGTCGAATGATCGGCGCCGGTGATGACGAGCACCACCGGACGCGCGTCTTCTTCCATCTCCTGCAGCACCTCGAAGCCGTTCATCTCGGGCATCAGGAGGTCGAGCAGCACGACGGAGTACTCGTTCTCGCGCATCCGCTGCAGCGCCTGGCGGCCGTTCTCCGCGCAGTCGACCTCGAGCGATTCCTGTTCGAGCACGGAGCTCAGCAGCTCGCGGATGACCGCATCGTCGTCGACCACGAGCACGCGCTTCTGCTGCACGTTCATCACCTCACCCCCTCGGACAGCGGAATCAGCGGATCGACGTCGACCGGCAGATCGCTCGCCGCCTCGAGCGCACTGTGCAGCTCGGCCGGCATCTTGTCGTACTTCGCAAACCACGACTCGGCGCGGCCGCGGTCGCCCGTCGCCTCGATCTCCAGCAGTTCTTTTGCCAGCGCGGCGACGGCATCCGGCATCCTGTCGAGCGCGATTTCGTAGCGCCCCGCGGCATTGCGCGCGATCGCGCCGTGCTCGCGCAGGACGTTGAACTCCATCATCTCGGCGCGGCCGTGCGCCTCCCCCACTCCGAAGCGGACGGTGCGGAAGATGCCGGCGACGTACGACGCGTAGTACTCGTCGAGGCGCTCCTTCGGCAGCGCGCCGTGATCGACCAGCCACTTCAATCCGTACATGCCGGTGATGTCGGCCTTCGCTTCCTCCAGCGCGGAGTACGCCGGTCCGATCGCGGCGCGAATGTCAACCTGTTGACCATTCTGCCGCGCGAACGACGGCCCGAGGCCGTGCGAGATCTCGTGCATCATCACGACGGTCAGCGTCCCCTCGGGCGACGCGAGCGCGGCCTGGTCGGCGCGCATCACGCGCTTGGCCACCGGCAGGATGACGTCGCTGACGCGCGCGTCCATGTAGTTCTTGAAGAAGATCTTCTTGCTGCCGACCTTCTCGTGGATGTGCGGATCGTTCGGCAGGTTGTCGGCGACGGCCTGGTAGCCGTGGCGCAGGTCGCCCGCGCGGTACGGCGTGTCCATCACTTCCATCGGCGACGCGTGGCCGTGCTTCGACGGACGATCCTCGGCCGCGAGCGGCAGCGCATCCTGGATGTCGGGGACGTATTTCTGGAACACGGCGAGCTTCTGGCTCTCCGGCTCGTTGCGGATCATCACCGCGGCGCCGTAGGACGTCTTCACGCCGAGGAGATCGTCGAGGTAGGTCTCGTAGGGGGCGAAGATCACGTCGATCTTCGGGTCCTTCATCTCGCCGACCCACACCAGGTCGCTCGGATAGTAGTTGTCGTCGAGCAGCGCCTTGGCGCGGAGGCGGAGGTACTTCGCGAACGTCTTGTCGGGGGTCGCGGCGGCGGCGTTGCGCAGGTGCGCGGCGGCGGTGACGAGCCACGGGTGGTACTTCACGTGATACGGCGTCGTCTTGAGCTTGAGCGGATCGCGGCTCACCAGCTCGACGACGGTGCGCTCGTCGTAGATCGCCTTCTTCTGCTCCGGATGCGCCTTCACGTAGGCCTCGATGTCGTCGCGCGTGAGGCCCTGCGGATAGAGCGCGCGGCCGGGCGGCCTCGGCTCGCTGCCGTAGAACGGCTTGTTCTCGTTGATCTGATCGAAGCGGCTGCCGTTGATCCAGATGTAGTGATGCAGCGCGGGGTTCGCCTTGACGGTCTGGTGATAGAGGTCGATGTCGGGCGGGTTGTTCTGATGCCAGTAGATCTGCTCGAGGTCGCGCGACGCGGCGATCAGTTCGTTGACGACGGTGCGCTCTTTCGGCGAGAGATCGTCGAAGCTGTACGACATGTCGACCTTCTGAAATTTCTGGAGGCGCTGCTCGAGGTCCGGCACGACCTGCGAAGGATCGTACGGCGCGGCGGCGAGGAGCGAAAAGGCGAGAAGAGCGAGAAGGAGCTTCTTCATGGCCGCGAATTGTAGTGGAGTGCGGCAGCTTGCTGCCGCTGTGGATTGCGGCGGCTTGCCGCCGCGCGGCAGCGAGCTGCCGCACTCCAGGGCGGCGGCTTGCCGCCGCAGTCCTACGGCCCGCGGTTTGTCAGCTCGTGTCATTCCGAGCCGCGAAGACGGCGAGGAATCCCCTGCCGACGGAGCGTTTCGCGTGCATCGGCAGGGGATTCCTCGACCGTCCTGCGCTGCTGCGCAGCTTCGGCGGCTCGGAATGACACCTCTGTCACGGCCGGATGACGCGCTGGATCGTCGCTCGCGTGGCGAGCTTGAGCGTCCGCTCGAACTCCGCGGCCGGGACGGGGCGGCTGTAGAGGAAGCCCTGGATCTCGGCGCACTGCTCCTTCTGCAGGAAGGCGAGCTGCTCCTCGGTCTCGACGCCCTCGGCCACCACACGCAGGCGCAGTGCGCGCGCCATCGAGATCACGGCGGAGATGATCGCGCCGTCGCTCGACTCGGCGCCGAGGTCGCGCACGAAGTCCTGATCGATCTTCACCGTGTCGATCGGGAAGCGCTTGAGGTAATTGAGCGACGAGTAGCCGGTGCCGAAGTCGTCGATCGAGATGCGGATGCCCATCTCCTTCAACCGTTTCATGATGCTGAGCGACAGCTCGGCGTTCTGCATCGCGGTCGATTCGGTGATCTCGAGGTCGAGATGGTCGGGCGGAAAACCGGTCTCGCCGAGGACGCGCTCGATCATCGTGGTGAGGTCGCGCTGCTGGAACTGCCGCGGTGACAGATTGACGGCAATGCGCAGCCCCGGATGTCCGGAGTCGTGCCACGCCTTCATCTGCCGGCACGCCGTGCGCAACACCCACTCGCCGATCGGGATGATGAGCCGCGTCTCTTCGGCGATGGGGATGAAATCGTCGGGCGGCATGATGCCGAAGTCGGGATGGTTCCAGCGGATCAGCGCCTCGGCGCCGACGACGCGTCCCGACGCCAGCTCGATCATCGGCTGGTAGTGGACGACGAACTCCTCCCGCTCGAACGCATGATGCAGCGACCTCTCGAGCGTCAGCCGCTCCGCCGCGCTGTCGATGGCCGCCGCGTTCACGAACTGAAAGTTGTTCCGCCCTGCTTCCTTCGCGCGGTACATCGCGCGGTCGGCGTTCTTCAGCAGCGTCTCGGCATCGTCGCCGTCCGCGGGGAACATCGAGATGCCGATCGACGTGGTGACGAAGAGCTCGTGGCGGTCGACCTCCAGCGGCTGCCCGATCGAGTCGAGCACTTTCTGCGCGACGGTCGACGCCGCGCGGCGATCGCCGATGTCGCTGAGCAGGATGGTGAACTCGTCGCCCCCCATCCGCGCGACGGTGTCCTCGGCGCGCACGCAGTTGACGAGGCGGTCGGCGACCGCCTGCAGCAGCCCGTCGCCAACAGTGTGCCCGAGCGTGTCGTTGACCAGCTTGAACTGATCGAGATCGAGGAACATGACGGCGGACAGACGCTCGCTGCGCCGCGCGTGCGCGAGCGCGATCGTGATGCGGTCGCGGAACAGCAACCGGTTCGGCAGTCGCGTCAGCGCGTCGTGATACGCCTGCCACTCGATCTGCTCCTGCGCGGTCTTGCGATCGGTGACGTCGATGATCGTCCCCTCGATCACTTCCGCATCGCCGCGCGACGGCGACGCGAGCACGGAGACGTTCTCCAGCACCCACACCGGCCGTCCGTCGCGGCGCTTCATCCGCAGTTCGATGTTCGTCAGTGATCGCTGCTTCAGCAGTTTCTGCAGATAGCGATTGCGATCCTCGGCGTCAAAGTAAAGATCGAGCGCGGTCGCGTCGATCAGCTCTTCGCGGCGCTCGAAGCCGAAGATGCGGGCCATGGCGTCGTTGCACTCGAGGATGCGGCCGTCGACCGTGCTGCGGAAAACGCCGGCGAGGTTGCGCTCGAACAGGAGGCGGAAGCGCGCCTCGTTCGACTTCCGCTCGGTGACGTCGCGCGCGATCCCCTGCACGCCGACGCGCTTGCCGTCGCGGAAGACGAGCCGCGTGTTGACCTCGACCGGGATGCGCCGCCCGTCCTTCGCCAGGACGTCGATCTCGTACGACGTCGCCTTCGTCTCGTCCTCGAGCTTGCGGCGGAACTGCATGTTGGCGCGGTCGAGGTCCTCGGGCGAGATCAGCTCGCGGATGTTCATCGACAGCACTTCATCGAGCGAGTAGCCGGTGGCGCGCAGCCCCGAGAGGTTCATCGACGTGATGCGCCCCTCGAGGTCGTGCGTGTAGACGATGTCGTTCGCGTTCTCGAAGAGATCGCGGTACCGCATCTCGCTCTGGCGCAGCGATTCCTCGAATGCTTTTCGCTCGCTGATGTCGCGGGCCACGACCTGGATGGCCGGCCGTCCGTCGACGAGGAACGAGATCGCCGCGACCTCGACGTCGACCGGTGTGCCGTCGAGCTTGAGGAACTTCTCCTCGATCAGCGGCACCTCGCGCCCGCGCGAGAGCACTTTCAGCCGGCTGCGCACCGTGGTGCGGAAGTCGGGATGGACGAGCTGCATGATGTCCGTCCCGACGAGCTGCTCGGCATTCGCCGCGCCTACGAGCTTCACCGCAGCCGTGTTGACGAAGTGCAGCTTGCCGTCCTGGTGCACGAAGATCGCGTCGGGACTCAGCTCGACGACGTTGCGGTAGCGCTCTTCACTTTCGCGCAGCAACTCCTGCGCGCGATGACGTTCAGTGATGTCCTGCGCGATGACGAGCCGCGAGCGGCGCTCGCTGAACATCAATTCGAACGACGTGATCTCGACATCGATCAGCGAGCCGTCCTTGCGCCGGTGGCGCTGCTCGACCTCGATGTCGGCCACGCTCATGGCGAAGAATTCGTCGCGCGTGTAGCCGTAGTGGCGGATGGCCGCGTCGTTCACCGCGGCGAAGCGGCGGGTGTCGAGGTTGTAGACCCACATCGGCAGCGGGTTCGCGTCGAACAGCGTGCGGTAGCGCGTCTCGCTGTCGCGCAGCGCTTCTTCGGCGCGCTTGCGCTCGGTGAAATCGTTGGCCACGTAGATCGCGGCGAGTGGCGTGCCGTCGGCGTCGCGGATGAACGACGACTGCGCGAGGACGTCGATCGACGAGCCGCGCGCGGTGCGCCACAGCATCGTCTGTTCGAGCACGCCGCTGCTGGCGAGGATCTGCGCGGTGTTGGTGTTGTCGTTGCGCTGCACGACGTCGCGGATGTGCAGGCCGATCATCGTCGCGGCGTCGTAGCCGAGCATCGCGCCGGCCGCGTTGTTGACGACGCGGATCTTCCCCTCCATGTCGACGACGAGCACCGCGCTCTTCATCGTTTCGAGGATCTGTCCCGCGGCAACTTCGGGTGTCAGGTCGACGAGCTGGAAGCGCCACACCGCGCTCGCGGAGACGATGGAGAACGCAAGGATGGCCATGTAGCCAACCGGAACCATGTCGATGCCGACGGATGGAAAGACGTCGACGAGCGCGAGCGCGCCGAGGGCGAAGGCGACGAGGATCAGGCCGGCGCGCTCGCGCGATTCGCCTTCCGCGCCGCGATGCGCGCGCCAGAAGAGGCGCATCGCCGCGAAGAGAATCGCGGCGAAGACGCCGGCCCAGACGAAGTTGTACGCCGGCCCGTGCGCGTACCAGCCCCACGTGAAATGGCGGACGGCGGGGATGAGCAGCGGCGTCGCGCCGCCGAGGAGCGCGACGGTCGCGCAGAAGAACCAGACGAGCGCGGTCCAGCCGCGCAATTGCCGCCGGTTGTTGGTGTAGACCGCCGCGAAGTGAAAGCCGGCGGCCGGCGCGAACGACGCCATCAGATGTCCCGCCCGCGCCCAGACGATCGCCACCTCGGCCGGGATCGCGGAGTACATCAACGCAAAACTGCCGAGCCAGCCGGCCGCCGCGGTGGAGAGTGCGCAGAAGAGCGCGCTGGTCAGCGTGACCCGGCCGCGGATCAGGACGATGAGTCCGAGGAGGAATGTGAGGGATGCGGTAAACGCGCTCGCGAACGCAAGTGCATTCGGCGCGTAGCTACCACGCGTGAGGATCAGGTGGATGACCGACACGCGGCAGTTTAACCTGCGCAGAGCGATTGAGCTATTTAGCGGTTGAGCGATTGAGCGGTCAGTAATCCCTGTCTTTGAAGTAGCCGCCCCGTTTCGCGCCCTCGGGGGTCGATGTCACCTTGCGCGCGGGCTGCTCCGATTCGGCGATCGGTTCGGCGCGGCCCGGAGGGTCGCTCTCGCCGGGCTGGGCGGCGATCGCGCTGTCGTCGTCGGCCGGACGCTCCGGCTCGCGATTCACCGTCTGGCCGGTCTTGCCGGTCACCCACTCGCCCTGACTTCCGTAGCTTTGCGGTTCGTTGTTCATGCCTTCACGAGCTGCAACTTTAATTCCACATCAGCGCACTTAAGTCATGTATCCATAAACACTTAAGTAATTGCATCCGGCTGCGGCAAAACGTTACACTGACGGAAGTTTCCGCCAAATCGAGGGGGTGCGTCCGATGAACTTCGAACGGGCCACGGTGCACTATCCGGACGGACGAATCGCTGTCCTGACTCCGCCGGAGTTCTATGCGATTCCGCTCGGCGAGCGCATCGAGCTGCTCACCGGCGGACGCCTTCGCTTCGAGAAAGACAACCATCAGATTTCGCCGATCGAAGCACTGAGGCGGCAGTGAGCGCCCGGCACGGCATCAGCGCCCTGCTCATCCTCGCCGGCCTGATCTGGGCCGGGACGGTCGGAGCGATGTATCGCGCCGTCCGCCGCTTCGAGACGACGCCTGGCCGCGCCGCGGCTGCCCACGACCAATGGCCCGACGCGAGCCGGATCTCCCGTCCCGCCGGCGCCTGGACCCTCGTCACGCTGATCCATCCGCACTGCTCCTGCAGCCGCGCGACCATCGAGGAACTGCAGGCGATCATGGAGAAAGCGCCTCCCTCGCTGCACTCGTTCGTGCTCGTCTACCGGCCGTCCGACTTCCCCGCCGGCTGGGAAAAGACCGACGTCGTCGAAGCGGCCTATCACCTTCCGCGCTCGCACGTGGTCATCGACGTCGATGCCCGCGAGGCCCGGCTCTTCGGCGGCTTCACCTCGGGGCAGACATTTCTCTACGACGGCAACGGCCACCTCCGCTTCTCCGGCGGCGTGACCGCGCTCCGCGGCCATGCCGGCTTCAATCGCGCCGTCGCATCGGTCGTTCGCATCGCAAAGTCAGGGTCCGGACGGGCATCGCACCCGGTGTTCGGCTGCGCCATCATCAGTCAGCAGGAAGGAGCGTCCCGATGAGCATCGCCATCAGCAACGACGTCAGTCCCGCCACCGCGGCCCGCGCAGCGGAGTTGAACAAGGACCGGCTGTACGCCCGGCGCGCACGCGTCGACCGGATGTTCGCCGTGCTGCTCGTCGTGCAATACGTCGCCGGCATCATCGGCGCGCTCACCGTCTCCCCTTACGCCTGGGAGGGGAAAGTCCACGCGATTCACATGCACGTCTGGATCGCCGTCATCGGCGGCGCGGGCATCATCATCCTGCCGATCCTGCTGGCGCTGTTTCGTCCCGGCACCACGCTCACGCGCCACGTCATCGCCGCGTCGCAGATGCTCTCCTCGGCGCTGCTGATCCATCTCACCGGCGGACGGATCGAGACGCATTTCCATGTCTTCGGCTCGCTCGCCTTCCTGGCGTTCTATCTCGACTGGCAGGTGCTCATCACCGCGACCGTCGTCGTCGCCGCCGACCACTTCCTGCGCGGCATCTTCTGGCCCGAGTCGGTTTATGGCGTGGCCAATCCGGAGTGGTGGCGCTTCCTCGAGCACGCCGGCTGGGTGGTCTTCGAGGATGTGTTCCTGATCTGGTCCTGCGTCATGGGACGGCGCGAGATCGAGTCGTCCGCGCTGCGCGAGGCCCAGATCGAAGAGCTCTCCGAGCAGGAACAGCTCAAGACGGCGGCACTGCAGATGGCCCTGGCGGAGATGCAGGCGACGGCGTGATCACCAGCCACGCACCGGCTTCCACTCGTCGACGACGTTGCCCCGCTCGATCACGTGATAGACGTCGAACATCGCCGCGGTGAGGCACGAATGGTTCGGGATGATGCGCACCTTCGTGCCGACCGGCAGGTGGGCGATCCCTTCGAGCTTGCCGTGCTCCTGCGAGAGCGACGTGAGGCGCACGGGCAGCGGATTCAGATCGACGTCGCAGACGATGCCGTACGCGACGTCGGGATCGAGATGATCGGCGCCGAGGTCTTTCGAGAGCGCGAGCGCGCCGGCGTCGACGATCGCGGCGCGGCGCTCGGGATACGAGCCGACGACCGTGGCCAGCACCGACACCGCCACGTCATCAATGCGGCACGAGCCGATCGCCGCCTGGAACGCGTCGTAGAAAACGTAGTTGCCGGGACGCACTTCATCGACCTCGGTGAATGATTCGACGACCGAAGCGGTCGGCGTCGAGCCGACGCTGCGGATCAGCGGCGAGAACTCCTCGTCGAGCGCGCGGAAACGCGTGAGGCAGGCCGACTCCTCCGCCGCGATGCGCTGCACGTCGCTCGCATTGCGCGCGTGGTACGAATGCCCGGCATGCGTCAGCAGGCCCTGGAAACGGATCACCGGCGACCGCAGCATCGCCCGCGCGAGCGCCGCGCTGTCCGGATTGTCGGGGCTGACGCCGGCGCGGTGATAGCCGCAGTCGATCTTGAGAAAAACGTCGAACGGCCGGCCGCGCTCTTCCATCGCTCGCAGCGCGAGCTCGCTGTCGATCAGCAGGTTGAGGCGATCGATGCGCGAGGCCAGCTCCGCGGCGCGCCACAGCTTCTCCGGCGCGATCGGCACGGCATACGTGATGTCGCGGAAGCCGGCCGCGGCGAACATCTCCGCCTCGGCCAGCGTCGAGACGGTGATCGGGCCGAAGCCGCCGCCGTGCTGCATCCGCGCGCCGTCGACCGTCTTGTGCGTTTTCACGTGCGGCCGGAAGATCACGCCCGAGGCGCGGGCTTTTTCGCGCATACGGACGCAGTTGTCGCGCATGCGGACGATGTCGACGAGAAAGGCGGGCGTGGACAGCTCGGTTAGGATCGGCAAGGTGCGCAAGATTATCCACATCGACATGGATGCGTTCTATGCGTCGGTCGAACAACGCGACGAGCCGTCGCTGAAAGGGAAGCCGGTGATCGTCGGCTGGCCGGGCGAGCGGAGCGTGGTCTGCGCGGCGTCGTACGAGGCGCGCAAGTTCGGCGTGCACTCCGCCATGCCGGCCACGCGCGCGATGCGGCTCTGCCCCACGGCGGTGTTCATCCATCCGAATTTCGACAAGTACCGCGCGGTGTCGCGCGAGATCCGCGCGATCTTCGAGCGTCACACGCCGCTGGTCGAGCCTCTGTCGCTCGACGAGGCCTATTTAGATGTGACGCAGGAGTTGACCGGCATTCCGACCGCGACCGAGACGGCCGAGGTGATCCGCCGCGAGATCCGCGCCGAGACGAACCTGACGGCGTCCGCGGGCGTCGCGCCGAACAAGTTCCTGGCGAAGATCGCCTCCGACTGGCGCAAGCCGGACGGCTGTTTCGTCATCCGCCCGCATCAGGTCGAGCGCTTCCTGATGCCGCTGCCGGTGCGGAAGATCCCCGGCGTCGGGAAGGCGACGGAAAAAGTGCTGCATGAGATGAAGATCGAGACGGTCGGCGACATCCATCAGTTCACGCAGGAGGAGCTGGTCGCGCGCTTCGGCAAGTGGGGGACGCGCCTGTGGGAGCTGGCGCGCGGCATCGACGAGTCGCCGGTCGAGCCGTCGCGCCCGCGCAAGTCGTGGTCGAGCGAGGCGACGTTCCCGAAGGACATCCCGCTCGACGAGGTGGCGAAGTGGGTCGACAACGAGGCGCGGCATCTGTGGGACACGCTGCAGTCGAAAGGAATGAACGGCCGGACGGTGACGGTGAAGCTGCGCACGGGCGACTTCCGCACCGCGACGCGGCAGCTGACGCCGGACGCGATCCCATCATCCGCCGACGATCTCGCCCGCATCGGTGTCGAGCTCCTCGCCCGCTTCGCCTTCAGCGCCGACGCGAAGTACCGGCTCGCGGGGATCGGCGTTTCGAACTTTGTCGATGAAGAGCCGGAGGGGACGCTGTTCGAAGCGGACAGCAAATAGTTTCCGTAGAATCCCACGCCATGGGCCTTCTCACTTTCGGTCTCAACGTGACGTTGGACGGCTGCATCGATCACACGCAGGCGATCGTGGACGACGAGCTGCACGACTTCTGGACGCAGCTCATGGATCAGAGCGGGGCGATGCTCTTCGGACGCAACACCTACGAGCTGATGGAGCAAGCGTGGCCCGCGGTGGCCCGCGACGAACAGGCGCCGCGCGCGATGCGCGAGTGGGCGCAGAAGCTCGAGGCGAAGACAAAGTACGTCGTGTCGCGCTCGCGGAGCGACTTTCCGTGGCAGAACACGATCAAGGTGGAGGGCGACCTTCGCGAGGCGATCCCGGCGCTGAAAGCGAAGACCGAGCGTGGCGTCCTCGTCGGAGCACCCACGCTCGCGGCTTCGCTCGAGGAGCTGGGGCTCATCGACGAGTACCGCATCGTCGTTCATCCCATCATCAGCGGCCGCGGCCCGACGTTGTTTCACGGCCTGTCGAGTGCGCGGCAACTCGAGCTCGTGTCGACGCAGCGATTCAAGTCCGGCGTGCAGGCGCTCCACTTCCGCAAAGCGGGGGTGGTTGCGCGGTGACGCGGTTGCGCGGTTCCGCGGCGGCCCCCGCACGCCGCACCGCGCAACCCCGCAACCGCGCGCCCCCAGTCCGCTATCTGCTATCTGCCACCTGCTATCTCCCCTCGTCTGTTATCGTTCGCCCCCATGACCAGACAGCCCATCACCGTCGCGCAATTCGGCATCGGGCCGATCGGCGCGGAAATCACCCGCCTTCTTCTCACCAAGCCGTGGATCAAGCTCGTGGCCGCGGTCGACATCGATCCAGCCAAGATCGGACGCGACGTCGGCGATGTCGTCGGCCTCGGCCGGCAGGCCGGCGTCCTCGTCACGAAAGACCTCGACGTCAAAGCCGACGTCGTCTGCCACTCCACCGGCTCGCGACTGCGCGACGTCTCCGCACAATTGAAGATGCTTCTCGAGCGCGATGCGCACGTCGTCTCCACCTGCGAGGAGCTTTCGTTCCCGCTCGACGCCGAGATCCGCGCGGAGCTGCAGCACGTCGCCCGCGCGCACAACGTCACGCTCCTCGGCACCGGCGTGAATCCCGGCTTCGTCATGGACAAGCTGCCGCTGACCGTGACCTCGGTCTGCCAGCGCGTCGACTCCGTGCAGATCATCCGCATCCAGAACGCCTCCACCCGCCGCGAGCCGCTGCAGCGCAAGGTCGGCGCGGGGATGACGGTCGAGGAGTTCCGCGCCGCCGTCGATGCCGGCAAGATCAAGCACATGGGCCTGCGCGAGTCGCTGATGCTCGTCGGCAACGGCCTCGGCATCGAGTTCGACAGCGTGACCGATGAAGTGATCGAGCCGATCGTCGCGCAACGCGAGATCGTCACGCAGTACCTCCGCGTCGAGCCCGGCCAGGTCGCCGGCGTGCATCAGACCATCGAAGGCCGCGGCCGCATCCCCGTCTCGCTGGAGCTCCGGATGTACGTCGGCGCCGAAGACATCGCCGCCGACCGCGTGATCGTGAAAGGCGTCCCCGACGTCGAGATGGAGATCAAAGGCGGCATCCACGGCGACCGCGCCACGGCCGCGATGGTGGTGAACTCGATTCCCCGCGTCGTGAGCGCAAGGCCGGGCGTGCTGACGATGGACGATATTCCGATCAGCTTCCGATAGCGCGTCGGACAGCGGACAACAGACAGCGGACAGCGGGAGAACCGGAGCCTGCCGTCTGCTGTCCGCTGTCTGCTGTCCGCTACCAGACGGGTAGGGATCTCTGCGCCGCGGGCTCTCCTGAATAAAGGAGACACCTATGCGTCGCTTGCTGGCAGTCATCGTCCTGCTCGTCCCATCTTCGCTCTTTGCCTGGGGGCGTCTCGGGCACGCCGTCGTGGCCGACATCGCGCAGCAGAACCTCGACGACACGGCGTCGGCCGAGGTCGACCGGCTGCTCGGCGGAAAATCGCTGGCGTCGATTTCGTCGGTGCCGGACCAGATCAGGGACAAGCGTCCCGAGACCGGGCCGTGGCACTTCGCCGACATCCCGATCACGCGCGACTACGACGAATCGCAGGACTGCGTCGACACCAACTGCGTCGTCGATCAGATCAAGGCGGCGCAGAAGACGCTCGCCGATCGTTCGAAGTCCGATGCCGATCGCAAGGACGCGCTGATCTTCCTCACCCATCTCGTCGGCGACGTCCATCAGCCGCTGCATTGCGCCACGCGCCTGATGCACAACGGCAAGAGCGACAAGGGCGGCAACCTCGTGATCGTCCACATCAACGGCGACACCGAGAAGCTGCATCGCGTCTGGGACTCCACGCTGCTCGAACAGGAAGAGCTCAACGAGCAGGACCTCGTCGACTTTCTCACCGGAGACGTCATCGGCTCGCGCGATCCCGCCGAGCTCGCGGCCGGGACCGTCGAGGAGTGGGCCGCGCAATCGCACCAGCTCGCGCACGACAACGCCTACGGCAAGCTGCCGAAGAGCAATCGCATCAACGACGCCTATCTCGAGGACAACACGAAAGTGATCGACGAGCAGTTGCTGAAGGGCGGCCTGCGCCTGGCGCGCCTTCTCAACGAGGCTCTCGGCGGAACGTAGCGATCGCCAGCGAGATCACGCCGGCGGCTGCCCAGACCGCGATCCACGCCGCCGGCCAGCTGCGCATCCAGTTCAGCATCGCCAGCGTCAGCGCCCAGAGGCCGTAGACGAGGAGGAACATCGTCCGGTGGCGGCGATCGTCGTCGATGCCTGCCGCGATCGAGCCGCCGAGGATCAGGAGCGGGAGGACGCCGAGAGCGATGTTGATGATGGTGGACATGTTTCAGACAGCGGGCGGCAGACAGCGGACAGCGGGAGCATCGGCGGAGCCTGCTGTCCGCTGCCTGCTGTCCGCTGTCCGACGGGCTATCATCGTCACAACGAGGCAAACCATGCGCGGCTTTCTGACGACGTGTGCATTGCTGTTGGCCCTTCCCTCCATCGCACGGGCGCAGGCGGTGCCGTGCGAATCGCTCGAGCGAGAGTATCGCGAATGCCGGGTCAGCTCGGCGGGCGTCATCCGCATGACGTACGAAATGAGCGACAACCGCTGCATCGAAGGGGCGACCTGGGGCACGAAGATGGACGGCGTGGTCTGGGTGACGCGCGGCTGCCGCGGCATGTTCACCACCGACAACAACTTCGTGAAAGGGCCGCGCGGCGACAACCGCGTGGTCTGCGAATCGGAGGCCGGCGCGTACACCGTCTGCCCCGCGAACACCGCGGCGGGCGTCGCGCTCTCGCGGCAGCTCGGCATGAAGCCGTGCGTCGAGGAATCGACGTGGGGCTTCGACCGCGAGAAGAGCCAGATCTGGGTCGATGACGGCTGCCGCGCCGAGTTCATCCTCGGGCCCGCCGTCAAAACCGAGATCGAGCCGCCGACCCTGAACGGCGTCGTCGTCTGCCAGTCGCTCGACGGCAATCGCGTGCAGTGCAAAGCCGACACGTCGCAGGGCGTGCAGATCATCCGCTCGTTCAACCAGGCCCGCTGCGGCTTCGGCCGCGAGTGGGGCTACGACCGCAAAGGCGTCTGGGTCACGAACGGCTGCCGTGCGGCCTTCGCGGTGAAGGGCAATCCGAAGGCGACCATCGCCAGCATCGTCTGCGAATCGAACGGCGATGCGCGCAACGAATGCGTCGCCGAGACGCATTTCGGAGTCGCGCTCGTGCGGCAGCTCAGCGAATCCGAGTGCGTGCTCGACAAGACGTGGGGCTTCGACAACGACGGCATCTGGGTCACCAATGGCTGCCGCGCCCAGTTCGCCCTCGGCGGCTACCGGTTGCCCGCCGAGGCCGTGCCGCCGTCCGCGACGAAAGTCATCTGCGACTCGCTCGACGGCAAGCGCAACGTCTGCGCCGCCGACACCGCGCGCGGCGTCGGCCTCGTGCGCCAGCTCGGCGAGACCGACTGCGTGCTCAATCGGACATGGGGCTACGACGGCAGCGCCATCTGGGTCTCGGACGGATGCAACGCGGAGTTCGCGGTCGGGCGATGACGTAACTGTTTTCCGCGGCGCCCCGTCCCAGATTCATGAGCATCGCCGCGCTGCTGTTCGTCGTCGTCACCGTCAACCCTGCCATCGACATGGACGGTTACCTCCGCGTCGCAAAAGAGGCGGCGGCGTACCGGCAGACGCACCGCGTCAGCGAAGAGGAGTTCATCCGGATGAGCCAGGAGCCGGGGACGATCGTCCTCGACGCGCGCAGCAGCGACAAGTACGAGCTGCTGCACATCAAGGGAGCGATTAACCTCAACTTCTCCGACATCTCGATCGCCTCCCTGGCCAGCGTCCTGCCGGACAAGAACGCGCGCATCCTCATCTATTGCAACAACAACTTCAAAAACGCGGAGACGGCCTTTCCGGGCAAGGCGGCGACCGCGTCGCTCAACCTCTCGACGTACATCGCGCTGTACAGCTACGGCTATCGCAACGTCTACGAGCTCGCGCCGCTGCTCGACATCCACGAGACGAAGCTGCCGCTCGACGGCTCACTCGTGCTTCAGCGCGACCAGCAGTAGTCCCGGCCCGAACGGGATCCACGAAAAGAGATGATCGATCGCGAAGAGCGCGCGGACGCATGCGACGAGCAGCCGCGAGCGGCCGGCGCGCGCGACGGAGCCGAGCACCGCGTCTTCATTGATCTTCAGCCGCGCGCGGCGGCGGTTCATCGGCCGGAGGAAGAGGATGTCGTACGTCAGCGCGACGGGGAAGCCCCAGTAGCGGGCCTTGGCGACCGTCAGTCCCGCCGACTGAAACAGCTTGCGCAGCTCCGCGCGCGAGTAGCGGCGGCGATGCTCGTAATAGACATCCGATGAGCTCCAGAGGCTCATCAGCGCCGGCACCGTCGTCACGCAGACGCCGTCTTCGCGCAGCACGCGGCGGATCTCCCCCGCCGCGGCGGCATCGCCCTCGAGGTGCTCGAGCGTCTCGCCCGAGGTGAGGCCGTCGAACGCGCCGTCGCGGAAGGGCATGCGGGTCATGTCGCCGACGATCACCGGGATCGACGTCGTTTTCTTCACGTGCAGCGCGGCATCGAACGAGTAGTCGATCCCCGTCACGCGGTAGCCGGCCTGCTGCATCCGGAGCGCAAGCGTGCCGAGGCCGACCGCGCCGTCGAGCACGCGCGAGCCGCGCGGGAGGCGGGTCACTTCATGGACGATGCGCGCGAGCCGGTGCGCGTGCAACGGACCGAACATCTCGGGCTGCGTTCCCCAACTGTGCGTCGTTACTTCGGCCAATGGTCGACTGTCCTCCGCCATCGGGAATCTATCCCAACCATCTCGTGTAGACTAACCAAATGTCTCAACGCATCCTTTTGATCGGTCCGCCGTGGGGCGACGTTTACGGTAACTTCAAGCATGTAGCGAAGGTAGGGGTTTTCTACCCGCCGCTCGGACTCTGTTATTTGAAGGGCTCGCTCGTGGCCGGCGGACACCAGGTCCGCGTCGTCGACGGCGAAGCTTCCGGGCTCTCGCTTCCGTCCATCCTCTCCCTCGTCGGCGACTACAAACCGGACATCGTCGGCATCCAGGTCGTCTCTCCGCTGTGGGAGACCGCGAAGATGCTCGGCGCGGCGATCCGGGAGCGCTATGGCAAGACGATTCTCGTCGCCGGCGGTCCGCACATCACTCTCACCCACGTAGAGTCGATGAAGGAAGCGCCCGCCTTCGATTACGCCGTGCTTTCGGAGTCGGAAGACGGCATGCGCGATCTCGTCGACGCGATCGACGGCGGTGATGCGAGCGACATCGACAAAGTCGCCGGCATCCTCTATCGCGCCAACGGCGACATCCGCCGCACGCAGCCGCGCACGCTGCGGCCCGACGTCGACAACCTCCACTTCCCCGACCGCAGCGACCTCGATCACAGCAAGTACCTCTTCAGCGTTCCGGGGAAAGGCATCCGCCGCTTCACCACGATCATCACCTCGCGCGGCTGCCCCTACAACTGCACGTTCTGCACGGAGCCGCTGATGTACGGACGCACCACGCGCTTCCGCTCCGCGCTGAACGTCGTCGACGAGGTGCAGGACTTTCACGATCGCCACAACATCAATCACTTCATCTTCGTCGACGACACGCTCACCACCCGCAAAGAGCGGATCATGGAGATGTGCTCGCTGCTGAAGGAGCGGAAGCTCGACATCACGTGGGAAGGATGGACGCACGTCAACACCGTGTCGCCCGACCTGCTCGTGGAGATGCACGACGCGGGACTGCGCCGGCTGTCGTTCGGCATCGAGTCGGGCAACGCCGAAGTGCTCCACTCCCTGAAGAAAAACTCGACTTTGCCGCGCATTCGTGAAGCGTACAAGTGGGCCAAGCAGGCCGGCATCGAGACCCGCGGCTCCGTGATCCTCGGCCTCCCCGGCGACACGCGCGCTACGGTGCAGGAGACGATCGATTTCGTGGTGAACCTGAAGGAGTGCGACCACGCCTACTTCAACATCGCCATGCCGTATCCCGGCACCGAGATCCGCGCGCAGGCGCTGGCCGGCGACAAGGGCGTGCGGCTGCTGACCGAGGAGTATTCGGAGCTGCGGCGGCAGGGGCAGAAAGTGGTGATGGAGGTCAACGACCTCGACACGAAGGCGCTCCTCCAATTGCAGCGGCAGGCGTATCTCCGCTTCTGGCTCACGCCGCGCCGCATCCTCTACAACGTGGTCCGCTCCGGCTTCAAGGCCGCACTGCAGAACGGGTGGGCGTTCTTCCGCTCGTTCGTCATGCCGTCGCGCGACGGCCGCGTGCGCTTCCTCTCCGAGATCACCGACATTTACGAGGCGGTCTCGGGCAAGGTGTGGTCGGCGACGGAGAAGAACAAGGCGGCGTAGCGGTGAAGCCGGCGCTGTGGCGCTGTCCGCGATGCGAGCGCGAGTTCGCGAATCGCAACCAGACGCACACCTGCGCCGGCCTGCACACGCTGGAACATCACTTCGACGGGAAGGACGCCGTCGTGCGCCGGCTCTTCGACACGCTGGTGAAGCAGCTCGAGGCGTGCGGCCCGTTCCGCGTTCTGCCGGAGAAAACGCGCATCGCGTTTCAGGTGCGGATGTCGTTCGCGCAGGTCACCCCGCGAAAGCAGCACCTCGACGGACATCTCGTCCTGGCGGAGCGCTTCGAGGAGCCGCTGTTTCGCAAGGTGGAGACGTTCTCTAAACGCAATCACGTGCACCACTTCCGGCTGCGCGAGCTGAGCGACATCTCGCCGGCCTTCGTCGGCTTTCTGCGGCAGGCGTACGCGGTGGGATGTCAGGAGCACATTCGGCGCGGGTGACTAGTCACTGCGTGTGGCAGGCGTACGCGCAGAAGTAGCAGCCGTTCGACTGCGGATAGCTCTTTTTCGCCTCCCGCACGGCTTCCTGGCAAGTGCTGAAATAGCCGAGGTACAGCCGGTTCGCGACTTCGGGCAGGTAGGAGCAGCCATCCTTGTGGACCTCGTGGTCACCGTTCGACTGACTGTTCTTGTTGACGTAGTAGTGGTTCATGCGATTCGCCTCCGTATCAAAGACACGACGGCCGGCAATGTGTGGCGCGGCTGTTCATCCATTCAACGAATCGCCCCTTCGATCGTTTATTCAGCAAGGAGACTCACGCCCATGAATAAATGGATCACCGCATTCGCAATCACCGCGCTCGTCGCGGCCAGCGCGTTCGCGCAGGAGCATGGCGATCATCCGCACGGCCAGCGCGGGCAGATGATGTCCTTCGTCGCGATGTTCGGCGACAAGCTGGCGCTGACCGACGCGCAGAAGACGTCCATCGAGACCATCCAGAAGCAGTCGCGCGACGACAACGCCGCGTTCTACGAGAGCTCGCGCCAGCTGATGGAGCAGGTGCGCGCCGCCCGCCAGGCGAACGATCAGGCGAAGCTCGACTCGCTGAAGCCGGCGATGGAAGCGAATCACGCGCAGATGAAGACGATTCACGAGGCCCTGATCGCGAAGATCCTCCCGGTGCTCACCGCCGATCAGCGCGCCCAGTTCGAGAAGCTCCGCGCCGAGCACGACGCGCAACGGCACGACCACTAACTCCCCGACGGCGTGCGCTATCGGTCAGCGGTAGCGCACGTCGAGCACCTTGCGCACGACGTCCTTCGCCACGTCGGGCAGGTTCTGCACGCGCGTGAGGATATCGTTGAAGGTGTGCGACTCGCCGCCGTACTTGAAGCACTCGCCGCAGCGCGGGAGCTGCGAGAAATCGCGCGCCTCGAACGCCGCCTTCATCTGCGTCATCCGGTCGCTCTCGACGATCTCCTGCAGCGAATGCGTTTTCAGGTCGCCGAGGACCTGATCGCCGTGCGCGTCGTAGCAGCAATGCGTGACGCGGCCGTCGGCGAAGATCACGATCCAGGTGAAGAATGCCCCCTGCACGCAACCGTAGAACTTGCCGTGCAGGTCGGTCTCCTCGTTGACGTCGAGCGCCTCGCACGTCCGCTCGATCACGCGCGCGTTCGGATACTTCTTCAGCTCGAACAGCTTGCGGAAGTCGTCGACGGTCTCGCTGATGGTCAGCCGCGAGCGCATCTTCTGGATCTCGACGCGGATCGGATGTCCCTTCGCCTGCGCCAGGAACTTCCGCGTCAGGTCGACGAGCAGATCGAAGTCGCCGCCGGTGCGGAGATGCGGATAGACGTCGGGCTGGATCGAGTCGACGCAGATGCGCAGCCGCTTGAGCGGTGACGCGAGCAGCTTCGCCCCCACCGCCTCGGTCAGCACCAGCCCGTTCGTCGACACGCTCGCCTCGGGGAAGAGCCGGATCGCGTCATCGATCCGGGCGTAGAGCAGCGGTTCCCCCATCTCGTGCAGCCACTTGAGCTTCAGGCCGAGGCCGTGGATCTCGCGCTCGGCCTTCTCGACGAGCGGCCAGGCCATGTCCTCGTACGGACGGCGCAGCACCGGCAGCGGACACATCCCGCAGCGGAGATTGCACTTCGACGTCAGCTCGAGGCCGACTTTGATCCGTCTCGGTACGATCGCCATGGTCACCGCAGCAAGCGTTCGAACACCTTAGCGTATTCCGCCCACGAATACCTCTGCGCGCACTCGGCCGCGCGGCGCTCCATCGACTTGCGGTCGCGCTTCGTGAAGAACTCGTCGACCGCGCGCGCCAGATCGTGCGGGTCCTCCGGCTCGATCAGCATCCCGTTCGTGTCGTCGATGATCTCCGGCAGTCCGCCGACGCGCGTGGCGATCACCGGCCGCGCGAAGTGGAACGCCGTCAGCGCGACGCCGCTCTGGGCCTCGGCGCGATACGGCGCGATGACCACGTCGCACGCCGAAAAGTACGTGGCGATCTCCGCGTCGGGGATGTAGCGGAACTCCAGCCGCACGTTCTTCGACGCCAGCGCGCGGTATTCATCCGCCAAGTTCCACCACGCCTCCCCCGCCGCCAGCAGCAGCACGTCCGACTGCAACTCCGTCCACGCGCGCAGCGCGATGTCGAGCCCTTTGAACGGCCGCATGTGTCCGAAGAAAAGGGCAACATGTTGACCATCGATGCCGAGCTTCTTCCGCGCCTCTTCGCGCGACGGAATCGCGCCGCCGAGCTCGTGCACCGGGAGAAACGTCTTGATCACGTGCTTGCCGCGCGAGCGCTTCCACGCCTCGGCGGCCTCGTGGCGCGCGTGCGCGACGAGTGCGTCGGCGCGGCGCAGCACGAGATTCGTCATCGCCCGCTTCCACCACGCCGGCTCCTTGTCGCCGACGTTGTGGCACTGCAGGATGACGCGCGTGTCCCAGTCGAGCAGCGCCATCATCACGCGCGTCGGCAGCACCCAGACCCAGATGTAGAGCACGAAGATCACGTGATCGTATTTGCGCAGCCGCCATCCGGCGCGGATCCACGTCAGCGGATTGATGAGATCGAGGATGAACGCCGCCTTCGCGCGCGGCAGCGTGGCGTCGACGTCGCTCATGCCGCCGGGATAGAGGCTCGTCGGATATTGCCGCGAGAACGAGATGACGTCGGCGCCGAGCTCCTCGGCCAGGCGCGTCGTGCAATACGCGACGCCGGAGCGATACGGAAAGACGGGACCGACGATGGCGACGCGGCGTTGGCCTTCTCCCCCGGGCGCGGGGGAGAAGGTGCCGGAGGCGGATGAGGGGGAGTCGCTACCCAGCGGCACGGCCCCTCACCCGCCTGCGGCACCCTCTCCCCACTTCGCGGGGCGAGGGTTATCGAAGGTGAGGAAATTCACGACCGTCGAGGCGAAGTACGCCCCCCACGTCCTCGCGTCGAAGACGAGTGACGACGACATGAAGCAGGAGTGTGTGCAGTGGCACTCCTTGGCCCGGATCGACGCGCGCTGCGCATCGGCGGCCTCGGAGAACCAGAGCTCGTTGAAGTCGAATCCGTGATCGCGGACGTTGCCCACCGCGTCGCGCAGCTCGCACATCCGCACCTCGCCGCGCGCGTCGAGCACGCCCGAGACGCGGCCCGCGTGGCACGGCCGCACCTGCGTCTCCTGCTCCAGCACCGCCAGCTCCATCCGCCGCGAATAGATCTTCACGAACTTCAGGAAGCTGTCGTAGTTCGGATACGAATCCCAGTACGCCTCGAGCTTCGGCAGCAGCTCGCGATAGCGCTGCGTCGTGATCGGCTGGATGTTCTTGTCCGGCTGATCGCCGCGCAGCATCTCGAACGAGTGGAACGACACGGCGGGGAAATCGCGCTTGACGCCGGCGAACAATTCATCGAGATCCTCCGCGTTGTAGGTGCACAAGCATGTGTGCACGTTCACCGTGAGGTTCGGATAGCGGTCGCGCAGCGCGACGAGGTTCGCGTACGTCTTCTTCGCCTTCTCGTAATTGCCCGGCACGCCGCGGATCCAGTCGTGCTTCTCGCCGACGTGATCGATGGAGAGATTGACGACGATCTGCGTGTCGGGGCAGCGCTGCAGCGTCGCCTCGGTCGACTTCGCGATCAGATCGGAGGCGATGGCGCCGGTCGGGATGGTGATCTGCTTCACGTGATTCTTCTTCGACAGCGTTTCGCAGACCTCGGGGAGATCGCGCCGCAGGAACGGCTCGCCGCCGCTCATCACGATGAAGAGGAGATCGCCGAGGGAGGCGAAGGTCTTCTGAAGCTCATCGAGGGAGAGCTCGTGCTCTTTGTTTTTGCGCAGCTGTTCCCAGTTGAAGCAGGTGCGGCAGAACGAATTGCAGTCGTAGGTCAGCCCGATGATCAGATAGACCGGCTTCATCCCCCGCTTGTCGACGAGGAAACGAAGGTACTGCAGTTTGTCGGTGAACTTCATGCGCGCGCTTCGTAACGGTTCGGCCCGATCATACAATCCCGGCCCGATGACCGGCGCCAAAGCGCTCTACCACCGGCTGATCCCGGCCGCGATCCGCAACCCGATCGGCGCGTTCCGGCGCGGCCTCGGCGATCGCGTGCGGCGGGCGCGCGAGCCGTTTCCGCTGCCGCCGCCGGCGCTGCTGCGCAACGTGCAGCTGACGCCGTGGGTAAAGGAGTACCTCGAGGTCGGGCGGCGGTCGGCGGCGTCGATCGTGCCGGCGCTCGGCGACCCGAAGCGCGTGCTCGACTTCGGCTGCGGCTCGGGGCGGACGCTGCGGCATCTGCGCGACAGCGGCTGGCAACTGTTCGGATGCGACATCGATGCGGACGCGATCCGCTGGTCGCGCGAGGCGTTGCCGTTCGCGTCGTTCGAAGTGAATGACGACGATCCGCCGCTGCCGTATCCCGACGCGTTCTTCGACGCGGTCTACGCCGTTTCCGTCTTCACGCATTTTCCGCCGGGGCGGCAGGAGCGGTGGGCCGCCGAAATGGCCCGCGTGCTGCGGGCAGAGGGTACGCTCGTCATTTCGAGCGTCGGCTTCACCGCGCTGCGCGCGTTCGCCGGCAGTCCTGAAAACATCGAGGCGCTGCGGCGCGACGGCATGCTCTGGATTCGCGGCGACGATCGTTTCAACGCCAGCGGCATGTACCACTCGGCGGCCGGAATCGAGCGCGTTTTCTCGCCGTACTTCCGGATCGTCGCGCATACGGAGCGCGGGTTGGATGGATTTCAGGATCTGACGATCATGGAGCGGAGCGCGCCCCAGCAGATGCCGGCGAAGTAAGTCGCGTGATGCGCGGCGAACGCGAACGGGATCAGCGGCCAGTGTCGCATCGGCAGGCGGGTGTGGCGCGCGCCGAGGATGAGCGTCGCGAGCAGATACAAAGGGAGCGAGACCGGCAGCGTGATCAGGCCGAGCACGCCGGCGATCAGGAACGCGCGCACCTTGGGCGGGTGCGCGCCGCGGCGCAGCATCTCCCCGGTCTTCACGCGATAGCGCCAGCGTTGCGCGAGGTAGGCGCGGGGGAACGCGCGGCGGCGATGGAAGACGCGCACCGCATCGGAGTAGACGACGTGCGGCAGCAGCGTTGAGATCAGCGCCGTGTCTTCGCCGATGTAGCCGATCGAATCGTCGAAGCCGGTGAATGCACTTTTTCGCACGAAGAGATTCACCAGCGCGATGTCGCTCGGATGCTCGATGAAAAACGTTCCGCGGCGGTTCTCGTGCGCGGCGACGCCGCTGCCGATCCAGCGCGTGGCGAGGAGCGTGTCGGAGAGCAGCTCGGCGGTCGATGAATCGGGCGGCGCGGGATCGGGCCCGCCGAGGGCGAGGACGTCCGGATGGGCGTCGAGGTAGGCGACGGCGTTGGCCAGCCAGTGCGGATCGGCGGTCGCATCGTCGTCGATGAAGGCGAGGATCTCCCCTGTCGCCTCGGAAACCGCTCGATTTCTTCGAGTTGCGGGATTACGATTCGGCTCGACGACGTTTCGGACCCCGGCTCGCGCAACGTCCTCGAGTGGCGCGGCCGACACCACGATCAATTCGAATGGGAATGGCGTTTCCTGACGCAACACGGACGCCACGGCGCGCTCCGCGTCGCCGCCAATCCGCTCCACCGGCATGATGACGCTGACTTTCACTGCATGAAGCTTATCGTTCAAATCCCTGCTTACAACGAAGAGGCGACGATCGCGGCCACCATCCGCGACATCCCGAAAAAGATCGACGGCATCACCTCCGTCGAAACGCTCGTCATCGACGACGGCTCGAGCGACAAGACCGCCGACGCCGCGCGCAAGGGCGGCGCGAGCCATGTCGTGCAGCTGAAGACGCATCGCGGACTCTCCGCCGCGTTCGTCGCCGGCATCGACGCCGCGCTCCGCCTCGGCGCCGACATCATCGTCAACACCGACGCCGACAACCAGTACGTCGCGGCCGACATCGCCAAGCTCGTCGCGCCGATCGTGAAGGGGACGGCGGAGGTCGTGGTCGGCGATCGCGAGGTGGCGAAGTCGCCGCACATGTCGGCGTTCAAGCGGACGCTCCAGCGCCTCGGCAGCCGGACCGTCAGCCTCGCCTCCGGCATCGACGTGGCCGACGTCACGAGCGGCTTCCGCGCGTTTTCGCGCGAAGCGGCGATGCAGATCAACGTCTTCAACCCGTTCACCTACACGCTGGAGACGATCATCCAGTCGGGCAATCACAACCTCGGCGTGCAGTCGGTGGCGATCCGGACGAACGCTCCGACGCGGCCGTCGCGGCTGTACGGCGGCCTCGGGACGTACCTCCGGAAGTCGGTGGCGACGATCTTCCGCATCTCCACCGTTTATCGTCCGCTGAAGACGTTCGCCTGGATCGGCTCGATCCTCATGCTGGCCGGCGTGATCCTCGGACTGCGCTTCGTCTGGGACTTCGTGCACGGCAATCGCGGCGGACACATTCAGTCGCTGATCCTCTGCGCGGTCTTCCTCGTGACCGGCTTCCAGACGTGGCTCATCGCGCTGGTCGCCGACCTGATCGCGGTCAATCGCCGCATCAGCGAGGACGTGCTGCTGCGGCTCAAGCGGCTGGAGATGCCGCAGGAGCAGCGCAAGCCGCGCCGCGAGCGCGAGCAGCGTCCGCAGCCGCAGGTGCAGCAGCAGCAGGCGAAGCCGCAATCACAATCGCAACCGCCGCAGGCAGCTCAAGCCCCGCGCGAGCCGGCAAAAGCGCCGGCGACGCAATGGGTCTGGCTGCTCGATGAGGACAAGCTCGACGAGCGCATCCCGACCACCGCCGCCCCCGAAGCGGAAGCCGAGGAGGCGGAGGAGCCGGAAGAACCGCAGCCGCAGGGTGGCGGCAGCAGCGGCGGCGGCAACCGTCGCCGGCGCCGCCGTCGCGGTGGCCCGAGACAGCATCCCGAATTGCCAGGCAATCGCGGGAAGCATGTCTCGGGTGAAAATGAGTAGCTAAGGCTGCGGTTGATTCCAGACGTCGGGATCGATTGCGATCGTGTGGCCGTGCTCGACCTTCACCTTGAACTGCACCTTGACGCTATCGGCGGAGCAACCCGGCACGTTGATGAAGATCGTGTAGGAGTACACCACCGGCGTCTTGCCCGGGTTCGGGCCGGGTCCGGTTGCACTCAACGGCGGCGCAGGTCCGGGGCCTGGCATCGGCGCCGGCGTGGAACCGCCATCGAGAGTCCACTGCGTATCGAACACGATGGCCGGCGAGCCCCACGTGACAGTTCCGCTCGGGTCGATGATGTGCCATTGGATGTCCTGATCGTTGCGGAAAATGTTGGCGTTGACCGGGACCACGATCCAGTCGCACGGATCGGAGTGCGGCCTGTGTTGAATCACGATGTGATTCATTCCACCCTCCTTTCCTAAGGCTGCGGCTGATTCCAGACGTCGGGATCGATCGGCACGTTCGAGTTGACCACGACGTCTCCAACGTCCTCGAGGACGATGTGGATCGTGTAGACGAACCTCACCGGCGCGGTCCCCATGTTCGGGCCGGGGCCCGTCGCGATCATCAAGGGAGGCGTCTCGGTCCCGTTTGCCTCCGGTACGCTGCCGCCGGCGTCCTGCCAGGCGTTGTCCGTGAACACGAATGGATTGGTTGCGCGCCACGAGGCCTTGCCGTCGGGGTCGAGGATCTTCCAGCAGATGCCCTGATCGTTGCGATAGATGTTCGTCGAATCGGCCACCCACGCGGTTCGGTCGCCGGGCGCCAGCGGATCGGGGATGATGAATACGTTTTGCACGATGTTCTCCTTGTTCAGTGCTGCGGCTACATCTTCGGTTGATTCGTGATGGTGGCCGAAATCGTCACCTTGCCATTCACACATTCGGGGACATCGAGGTAGATCGTGTACTGGAATGTCTGCGGAGCAATCGGCGTCCCTCCCGCGCCTGTGGCCTGGTAGAAGGGCACGGGGCCGAAGGGATCGGGAACCGCCGACGGTTCCGTCCCCTCCCAACCGGAAGCAAAGACGATCGGCGGCTCGTGGGCCGGGTCCCAGTTTGCTCCCGAGCTCGGATCGATCAGCAGCTTCCATTGAATCTGCTGATCGTTCCAGTAAATGCTGGCGTTGGCCGGCTGGGCCACCCAGGCGCACGGATCCATCGGGGCGAGCGGGTCGCGCATTACGAAAATGTTTTGCATGTCGCTCTCCCTTCAGGGCTGCGGCTGATTCCAGACGTCGGGATCGATGACCAGGTCGCCATCGCGTCGCCGGCCGACGCGCACCACCACCGTTCTGTCCGTCGGGTCCGCGTCCCTCGGTCTGATGGCCATCGTGTACGCGTACGCCTTCGGACGCGCGCCGTTCGGCAACGGATCGGGCCCTCTGGAGATCGAGCACATCGTCGGGTCGTTGGGATCGATCACCGGCTGCTCTCCGCCATCGACGATCCAGTCGGCCTCGAAAACCATCACCACCCACACCCAGGCGGGATCGAGGATTTTCCACGTGACCTGGTTGTCGTTTCTCCAGATGTTGCAGTCCGCCGGATCGACGGTGAACGCCGTCGGATCAGTCGGGGCCAGCGGATCCCGATACACCATGACGTATTGCATGACTACCCTCCTTCTGCCGCAATGCGGCTCTCTTTCACGACATTGAGCAGGTCGAGGGGGCGATAGCCGATCGCCGCGAGGCGATCCAGAACGACCTTCGCCCGGCTGTTCTCTTTCAGCCGGATGAGGGCCTGACACCAGACGTCGAGTAACTGCGGATCGGTGGCCGTGCGCGCCTGCGGCTCGACCGCCGCCAGCGCCGACTGCCACTCCGTCCGCGCTTCCGCCGCGCGTCCATTCGCGGCCAGCGCGTCGCCGCGCACCAGTCGTGCGGCGCCGACATAACGAACCGATACAGGGTCCTTGATCGGTTCGAGGCGCTGCAGTGCTTCATCCGCGGCGGCCAGCGCCGCGCGCGCGTTGCCGGCCGCGAGCTGGGCGCGTGCACGCGAGGTCTCGATGACTCCGAAGTCGCGCTGGAAGGACATCCGCTTCGGATCGATCTGCAGCACGCCGCGCAGCAGCTCCTCGGCCGTGGTGATCGATGCGAGCGCGGCCCGCGGATCGCCGCCGCGGCGTTGCAGGTCGCCGAGGCGCATGTGCGTCACGCCGAGATTGCGCGCCCAGTCGGCATTCGCCGCGTCGCGGTGGTGCAGCTCGTTCTCGATGGCCAGCTCGGCGCGCCGATGCTCCAGGCTCGCCGCATCGTCGCCCATCAGCTCCGCGATGCCGCCCGCGTAGCTGTGGCTGGTGGCCAGGCGCGTGCGCCAGATCATCTGCTGCGGATCGCGCGCGGCGAGCCGCGAATCGATGGCCAGGTCTTCCTCGAAATTGCGGCGTGCGGCCTCCAGCTGTCCGAGGCGCTGGAGATCGAGGCCCATCCGGTTCAGCGTCCCGCCGTAATCGGCCTGGCGCTCCGCATCCTCCGACGCCGTGACGGCGAGCGCGCGCTTCACGTCGACCGTGACGCGGAGATGCTCGACGGCGTTCTTCAGATCGCCCTGCAATTCAAGGATGCTGGCCAGGCTGCTGTGGCCGTACGCGCGCTCGAGCTGGTACGCGATGTTGGCTGGCTCGCGTTTGGCCAGCAGCTCGCCGATCTGCATGTACGCGCTCATGTGCTTCAGCGCCTCGGGGAGGTTCCCCTGCAGCCGCAGCGTGTTGCCGACACCGAACTCGCTCTGGCCGAGGGCAAACTGCGCGTCGTTGTTCTGCGGCGAGTGCCGCACCGCGTCCGAAGTCAGCTCGAGCGAGCGGCTGAAGGCGCGCATCGCGTCGGGGAGACGCCCCTGTCCCGTGCGGACGTCGCCCAGCTGGTTGAGCGCTTTCGATGCGCGCACCAGCTCCGCGGTGTCGAGGGCCGACGGATCGAGCGATCCGGCGTATTCGAGCGCCTTCGTCGCCGTCGCATCGAGCACGTCGAGACGTCCCACCGGCTCGAGCTTCTTGCGCAGGTCGCCGACCATGAATCCGATCAGGTCGTCCGCCTGCGCGCGCCGCTTGCGCGCTTCCGACTCCGCCGCTTTCGCCACCGCGCGCTCGTGTCGCAGGTCGATCGTGTACTTCGCCGTGCCGAGGAGCGCGAGCGTGACGACGAGCGCCGCGGAGGCGTTGCGCAGCACCCGCTTCGGCCGCTCGACAATGCGCTTCAGCTTCGCCAGCGCGTCGACCGCGGTGGGGCGGTCCGACGGCGCGAGCTGCTTCAATTCGTTGATCAGCGCGACCACGTCCCGCTGCCGCAGCTTCGCCGGCATCGACTCGCCGATCGCCGCCTTCATCATCACCTGCGCACCGCTCCACTCCGACGGATACGGCTCCTGGCCGGTGAAGAGCGTCTGCAGCACGAGGCCGAACGCGTACATGTCGCTGGCCGTGGTCAGCGTCTCGCCCCGGGCCTGCTCGGGACTCATGTAGAGCGGCGTGCCGACGGCGATGCCGGCCGCCGTCGCCACCGCCGGCGTGTCGAGCTCGGGGAAGACCCAGCGCTTCGTCGTCTGCTTCGGATCGGAGATGAAGCCGTGCTCCGACTGATCGCGCGTGCGCAGCCGCACCGCGTCGTGCTTGCCCGACATCCGCTCGAGCCAGCGCGCCAGGCCGAAGTCGAGCACCTTCACGTCACCGTTGCGCGTGAGCATCACGTTGTCGGGCTTGAGGTCGCGATGGATGATGCCGGCGCGGTGGGCGGCCACGAGCACGTCGGCGATCGACGTCCCGATCCGCAGCTGCTCGGCGTTGCTCAAGCCGTCGCGGATGGCCTGCGTCAGCGTGCGGCCGTCGATCAGCTCGAGCACGAGGACGTCGACGTCGGGCTCGTCGTCGATCAGGTCGTAGATGCGGCAGATGTTCGGATGTTCGAGCTGCGAGAGCGCGTGGGCCTCGCGGATCAGCCTCGCGCGCGCGTCGCGGTCGCCCGGGTGCCTGTGCAGGACCTTGAGCGCCACACGGCGGCGAAGCTTCTCGTCGAAGCCTTCATAGACGTCGCCCATTCCCCCCTGTCCGAGGAAATGCTCGACGCGGATATGGCGAATGCGCCTTCCGCCAAGGTGCATGAATTGGGACCCTTCTTACTGAAGTATAGAGGGCATGCTACGCGCTTTTTACGCGTACGCGTTGCAAAAATGTGCGCCGACCTCGGCCGCGAGCGAGAGCTCGGCGGGGACGTGCACCAGCGGATGGATGGCGTTGAACGTGTGCGTCGCGGAGTCGATGATCATCCGCGAAACGTCCACCGCGTGCGAGGCGATGACTTCGGATTCGGCGACCGGCACGCTCTCGTCGCGCGCGCCGTGCACGACGAACAGCGGCACCTTCAGCCGCTCGACCGCCGCACCGATGTCGAGCCGCTCGCGATTGGCGTCGATGTCGTCGAGCATCCGCGACGACATCCGCATGACCTGCTTCGTGCGGGCATTCATGACGTCCAGGAATCCGTCACGCCGCCACTGCTGCTTCGTCGCGTCGTCCCAACGGTCGACGCGCGAGATGGCGCTCCAGGTGATGACGCCGCAGAGGTCACTGACCTGGTCCGCGCCGAGGAGCGCCACGCCGCCACCGCGGGAGTGCCCGAGAAGGAAGGTCGGCAGCGACGGAAACTGCGAACGGCAATACGCGGAGACGGTGCGGAGATCGGCCAGCTGCGCGGAGTAGGTGTCGTGCTCGAACAGGTCGAGCCGGTCGAAGTTCTCGCCCCGTCCGCCGACGCCGCAACGCGACATGTTGAACCGGCAGACCGCCAGCTCGTGCTCGCACAACTGCTCCGCGAGCCACGGAAAGAACCCCCAGTCCATGAACCCCTTGAACCCATGCACCACGATGACGAGCGAGCGGGGATGGTGCGGCAGCGTCAGCTGCCCGTGGATCTCGAGGCCTTCGTCGGAGGTGAGCTGGAATTTCATGGTTGCGCGGTTGCGCGGTGACTACACGTTGAACCGGAACAAAATCACATCCCCATCCTGCACTTCGTACTCTTTCCCCTCGCTGCGCATCCGGCCGGCCGCCTTCGCGCCCTGCTCGCCGCCCTGCGCGACGTAGTCATCGTATGCAATCGTCTCGGCGCGGATGAAGCCGCGCTCGAAGTCGCTGTGGATCACGCCGGCGGCCTCGGGGGCTTTCGCGCCGCGGTGGATCGTCCAGGCGCGCGCTTCCTTCGGGCCGGCGGTGAAGAACGTCTCGAGGTTGAGCAGCTTGTATGCCGCGCGGATCAGGACGTCGAGTCCCGGCTCCGGCAGTCCCATCTCGCGAAGGAACTCTTTCCGCTCCTCGGGAGGCAGCTGCGCGATCTGCGCCTCGAGCTCGCCGCAGATGACGACGATCTCGCCTTTCTTCGCCGCCGCGACCGCGCGCACTTTCGCCAGCAGGGGCGTCTCGGTGCCGAGGTCGCCCTCGGCGACGTTCGCGACATAGAGAACCGGCTTGAGCGTGATCAGGTTCAGCTCGCGCAGCGCGGCAAGCTCCTCGTCCGTGAACGCGAGCGCGCGCAACGGTGTCCCTTCGTTCGCGGCGGCGATCGCTTTCGTGAGTGCGTCGGCGGCGGCCTGCGCATCCTTCTGCCCGACGCGCGCCAGCCGCACGACCTTGTCGGCGCGCTTCTGCAGCGCATCGAGATCGGCGAGCAGCAGCTCGGTCTCGATGATCTCGATGTCGCGCTCCGGATCGACCGTGTTCTCGACGTGGACGACGTTCGGGTCTTCGAAGCAGCGGACGACGTGGAGGATCGCGTCGGTCTCACGGATGTTGGCGAGGAACTGGTTGCCGAGTCCTTCACCTTTGCTCGCGCCGCGCACGAGGCCGGCGATGTCGACGACCTTCAGATCGGTGTAGACCGTCTGCTTCGCCTGCGCCAGCTCGGCGAGCTTGTCGAGTCGCTTGTCGACGACCGGCACGATGCCGACATTCGGCTCGATCGTGCAGAAGGGGTAGTTCGCGCTTTGTGCGCCCGCGGCGGTCAGCGCGTTGAAGATGGTGGATTTCCCGACGTTAGGCAGTCCGACGATTCCGACACTCAGTCCCATGCGACGCGGACAAACGGCTGAGCACCGCCCATCATTCCGAGCGTAGTCGAGGAACCCGGGCGCGCGGGAGCCAGAAGCGAATTAAGAATTAAGAATTTTGAATGAAGAATGGCGCGCGGCAGCGCCACCTCAATTCTGAATTCATCATTCTGAATTCTTAATTCACCAGCCGCCGCGCCATCTCCGTCGCGCCGATCAGGCCGACGCGCGGGTTCGCGATCAGGTTCACCGGGATGTCGCGCAGCATGTCGTGAAAGCGCCCCTTGCGCAGGAACGCCTCGACGAAGCGGCCATCGGTGAACCAGTCGAGATTGCGCGCCGCGATGCCGCCGGCGAGGAACACGCCGCCGCGCGCGAGCACGCGCAGCGCCATGTTGCCGGCCTCGGCGCCGTAGATGTCGACGAAGAGGTCGACGGTCTTCCGCGCCGCCGCGTCGCCGCGCGCGTACGCGGCCGCGATCTCGGCAGGGATCACGTCGTCGTACGGCTGGTCGATCCCGGTGACGAAGTTATGGATGTTGACGAGGCCCATGCCGGAGACGAGCCGCTCCCAGCTGACGTGGCCGAGCTTCTGATGCAGCGCGAGGAAGAGCCGCGTCTGCTCCTCGTTCTGCGGCGCGAAGTCCCCGTGGCCGCCTTCGGATGCGATGACGTTCCAGTGCGCGCCGTCGTAGATCACGACCGCTTCGCCGAGTCCCGTGCCCGCGCCGAGGATGCCGATTGGAGCGGTGGCGATGCGCTTGCCGGTCTGGATCGGGACGACGTCGTTGTCGGCCAGCAACGGCACGCCGAGGGCCACTGCGCCGAAGTCGTTGATCAGCGCGACGTGGGTGATCGAGAACGCTTTCTCCAGCTGATCGGCGTCCATGGTCCAGTGCAGGTTCGTCACCGTCGCGGTGCGCCCGAGGACCGGACCGGCAACGGCGAAACAAGCGGCGTCGATCTGCTCGGTCGTGCGCGCGGTAAAGTCGCGCAGCATGTCGTCGAAGGTCGCGAACGCGCCGCTTTCGTAGCGTTGCTCGATCGCCACGCCGTTCGGCTCGACCAGTTGCAGCAGCGTCTTCGTGCCGCCGATGTCTCCCGCGATGACGCGCATCAGGACTCCACTTCCTTCTTCAATTTCGCGATCACGTCGCTCCAGAACTGCTTCTGCTCGCTCACCGACTTCACGTCGGGCAGCTTCGAATGCTGCACCGCGATCGTCGATTTGTTCTCGCCCTTGTCATTGAAGCCCGCCTCGACGCTCGTGCCGTCGGTCCAGGTCATGCGCGACCATTTGTTCGCGGTCGAGGTCCGCACTTTCGCCTTCTGTTTGCGGCCCTCCTCGGAGCGCGGCCGTCCCGGCCGCACGGCGCGGGCGTCCCGCCCGGGTCGCGACTCGGCCGCCGAGCGAGACGCTCGACGGCTGCGGGCTCGAAGCCCGCGCTCCAATGTGATCTCGCGCGTGCTCATGGCTCGTCCGCGCTCGTTCCGTACAGCGCCGGCACCGGGACGTCGAGGAGCCGCAGGTAGACGGAGAGTTGTCCGCGATGGTGATAGCTATGGTTGAGGAGCACGGAGCGGATGAACGAAACGGTGGGGATCGTGAGCGGCTCTTTGCCTTCGCGAGTGATGGTGAAGGGGGCGCGGATGGCGCCGTCGTCGAGCGCGCCGATCGTCTCGCGGACGCGCGCGACGTTGCGATCGAACTCGCCGAGGAAGTCGTCGTGCGCCGCGGGCGGCCTTGCCGTCGCCAGATCGAGGGTGCCGGCCGCGAGGAGCTCGACGACGCGGCGCGGGATCGTGGCGAGGTGCCAGGCGAGCGCGCCGAGGGTCATCGATTTTTCGTGCGGTGTCCAGTCCAGCTTGTCCTTCGGGACGCGTTCGAGAATGCGTTTCGTCGAGCGCGATTCGAAATCGAGCTCGCCGAGGATCGGATCGGCGATGCGCATGCGGGAAGTGTAGCGTCGCGGCTTCAGGCATTCACGCTTTTGCATCCGGAGCAAACATTCGAGATCGCATTTGCGGAATCAGAAATCGCGGCGTACACTCCGTCGAAACGACTCCCCCATGCCCACGAACCGCGTGCTCGTCGTCGATGATGACGCCGCCATCCGGCAGCTGTTCACGACACTCCTGCGGCGCCACGGGTACGAAGTCGAATCAGCGTGCGACGGCCGCGAAGGGCTGATCCGGCTGCGCGACCACGACGACGATTACTGCGCCGTGATCCTCGATCTGATGATGCCGGTCACGAACGGGTTCGAGATGCTCGAGATCCTGGAGCACGAGAAGCCCGACGCGCTGCAGCGGATCATCGTCACGACCGGGGTCAGCCGCAACGACCTGCAGAAGCTCGATTCCTCACGGGTTTTCGCACTCATCCGCAAGCCTTTCGACATTCACGAATTGCTGAGCAAAGTCGGTGAATGTTCGTCCAGGGCAAGCATGGTGCGCTAGACTTGCATGGGGATAAAGCATGATTGGAACCCGGATACGCGAGCTCCGCAATGCCCGGCGGATGTCGCTCAGTGAAGTGGCCGAACAGGCGTCCATCAGCACCGCGACGCTCTCCCGCATCGAAACCGGCAAACAGAACATCGACGTCGAGCTGATGACCTTGATCGCCCGCGTGCTGCATCTCTCTCCGCACGATCTGCTCGATGCGGACGAGGACGGCGACGGCGTCCTGGCCGACAAGATCGCGACGCTGAACGCCGATTCCCGCGCCCGCTTCTGGCGCGACCTCAACGGCTCGCGGAAACGGAACCAGATCCAGAAGAAAAAAGTCGAAGACCTCAGCCTGGAGGTCGAAGAGCTGCTCGCGCAGATCGACTTCCTCCGCGGCGAAGTCGATCGCATCCGGCAAAGCCTGGCCGTGCGCAGAGCGCCGCGCCGCGTGACGCGGTAGCGTTGCCTCTCACAGGTCCACGAGCACCAGCACGGCGCCGTCGATCTTGTTCTCCATCGTGCGATACGGCCTGACGCGCAGCGAGTACGACTGACCTTCGCGGTCCTGCACCCGCACCTCGCGCACTTTCAGCTCTTCGATCACCGACGCGACGAGCTGCTCGATGTCGTCGATCTTCAGCGACAGCTTCAGATCGCCGATCGTCCGGCCGATGTCGGCGGCGATCAGATTCAGCACGCGCTGCGCTCCGGGATTGAAACGGCGGACGCGCAGCTCGCTGTCGAGCATCACGATCGGCAGATCGACCGACGCCAGCAGGTTGATCAGGTCGTTGTTCGCCAGCGCCAGTTCCTCGTTGCGGTTCTGCAGCTCCTCGTTGAGCGTGGTCAGCTCTTCATTGCTCGACTGCAGCTCTTCCTTCGCAGTCTCCACTTCTTCATTGGTCGACTGCAGCTCCTCGTTGCTCGATTGGATCTCCTCGTTCGCCGAGCGGAGCTCCTCGTTCATCGCCTCCTGCTCTTCGATGATCGACTGCAGGTACTCGCGCGTGGCATCGAGCTCGCGCTTCAAACGGCTGTTCTGCTGCTCCTCGACCTTTCCCTTTGCGCCGCGGCGCGGCGCGGCCTCGGGTGGCTCCGGCAGCGCTTCGGAGAACATCACGAGGTAGAAGCGCTCCTTCAATGAGGTGACGAACGGCAGCACCTCGATGTTGGTGATGATGGACTTGCCGTCGTTGCCCACGCGCACCCCTTCGCGGCGGGTGGCCGTGCCGCTCTTGCGCGCGTTGTGCACCGCGGTGCGGAGCTCGGCCAGCAGACCTTCGCGCGCCATCTTGAGCAGGCTGAAGGACGCGGCGCCGGGCGCGGGCTCGAGGAAGGCGCTGGTGCGTCCGCGGAACTGCAGGATTTCCAGCGAGTCGTTGATCAGCACACCCGCGGGGGCGAAGCGTCCGAGGAGGACGCGATCGGCCTCGCGGAAGATGTTCATCGCCAGCGGCTCCTCGTCGTTGATGTGCGGACGCGACGTCTGCTCGCGCGGCAGCGGCGCCGCGGCCGCGAAGTCGATCTGCGGACGCGTGGAGACGGCGCGCTTGCGATAGATCTTGTGCTTGCGGTCGACGACCGAGAAGAGATCGGAGAACGAGCCGATGGTCTCGCTCGCGCCGAGGAGCAGGTAGCCGTCGGAGCGCAGCGCGTAGTGGAAGATGCTCATCACCTTCCGCTGCAGCACCGAGCCGAGATAGATCATCACGTTGCGGCAGCTGATCAGATCGAGCTTCGAGAACGGCGGATCCTTGGTCAGGTTCTGCCGCGCGAAGACGCAGCAGTCGCGCACCGTTTTCGACACGCGGTACGCGCCGTCGATCTTCGTGAAGAAGCGGCGCAGGCGATCGGGCGTGACGTCGGCGGCGATGTTCTCCGGATAGATACCGGCCCGCGCGTGGTCGACGGACGCGTCGCTGACGTCGGTGCCGAAGATCTGCACCGGGCACGACACGTTCATCATCGACGTCAGCTCGATGGCGCAGATGGCAATCGAGTAGACCTCTTCGCCGGTCGCACATCCGGGCACCCAGATGCGCAGCGGCGTGTTCTCGTCGCGGTCGCGCATCAGCGACGGCAGGATGCCGTTCTTCAACGCCTCGAAGACCTCGGGGTCGCGGAAGAAACCGGTCACGCGGATCAGCAGGTCGGAATAGAGGTCCTCGATTTCTTTCGGCCGCGTCTTCAGGAACGCGAGGTAATCGTCGAGTGACTCGAGTTTGTTGACGGCCATCCGCCGCCGGATGCGCCGCTCGACGGTGTTCGCCTTGTAGTGCGTGAAGTCGACGTCGTGCGCGCTGCGGAGGACGTTGAAGACGTCGGCCAGCTGCACTTCGGACAGGCGCCGCAGGCCGTCGTCGGTGAATGCATACGAGTGCCGCGCGATGCGGACGATCTCGCGCGCAATCTCTTTCGGCGGGAGGACGAAATCGACCGCGCCGCCGCCGACGGCGCTGCGCGGCATGCTGTCGAAGCGCGCCGATTCGTCCTGCGCGAAGACGATGCCGCCCTCGGCCTTGATCGCTTTCGCTCCCAGCGCGCCGTCCGAGGCCGATCCCGACAGCACCACACCGATGGCACGCGGCCCCTGGTCCTCGGCCAGCGAGCGGAAGAAGAAATCGATCGGCATCCGCGTATGCTTCTTCGCCGGCGGCGCGACGTTCAGCACGCCGCCGGTCAGCGAGACGTCGCAGCCGCCCGGCGCGATGTAGACGATGTTCGGCATTACCGGCGTCGGTTCGTCGATGCCGACGTCGACGATCTCGATCCGGCTGTCGCGCGCGAGGATCTGGCGCATCGACGAGGGTTGCGACGGATCAGCGTGATGGATGATGACGAAGGCGGCGTTCGGCGTCTCCGGCAGGTGCTGTATCAGACCGACCATTGCCTCGAGACCGCCGGCCGAGGCGCCGATGCCGGCGATGATGAAGGGCGCTGCCGCGACGGCAAGGGGCGGCGTTTCGGTTTTCCTGGCGGTCTTCTTTGGGGCGGTCTTCTTTTTGGGCATGGGTATGCGCGAATTATCCGCTTTCCGCGGTCAGGAGTTTGCGCCGCCGGGAGGAAACCCGAAGCTCACCCGCACTGCTGAATAGTCGGGATGAACCGTTCCATCGCGGCGGCGGATCGTGAGCGGCGGCTCGACCACGGTCTGCTGAGATTTCGGAAAGTCCTCGGCGCGCCCCGCCCCGAACAGCGCGATCAGCGGCACCTCCCCTTCCTTGAAGATCACGTCGAGCCGCCGCAACAGCAGCAGGCCGTGCTCTTCCAGCGCGCGCTGGGCGTCGTCGCGCCGCAGGTACGGAAAGACGAACGCGAAGAAGCCGCCGGGCGCGAGGATGCGCGCGGCCGCGGCGGCGTAATCGCGCACGTCGCCACGCACTTCGATGCGCGCCGGCACGGCCTGCGGATGCTCGGCCTCCACCGCGGTGCCGGGCGGGAAGTACGGCGGCGAGCCGGTGACGAGGTCGAACGGCGCGGCGTCGGCGAGGATCGACGGATCGCGCAGGTCGCCGTGGCGGATCGTGAAGCGCTCCTCGAGTCCGTTGTAGCGGATGCTCTTGCGCGCCAGGCGCACCGAGATCTCCTGCGCCTCGACGGTCCAGAATCGCGCGCCGGCCAGGCGCCACGCGGCGACGATCGCGACCGAGCCGATGCCCGACCCGAGGTCCGCCGCCCGCTCCACGCGCGGCGCCCATTGCGAGCCGTACCAGCCGGTCAGGACGTCGTCGGTCGAGAAGCGATGTCCTTTGAGATATTGAAAGATGCGGTAGTGGCCGGAGATGTAGTCGAGCGATTCCCCTTCGTCGATCTCCACCCCGGCCGGAACGGTCGGACCGGGACGCCGCCAGCCGCGAAAGAAGTCGTCGCTCACCGGACGCGATACCCCAGCTTGCGCAGCTCCGCCGCGATCGTGTCGACATGCTCGCCCTGCACTTCGATCTCGTTCCCCTTCACCGTGCCGCCCGACCCGCAGCGTTTCTTGAGCGCCGTGGCCAGCTTCGCCAGCGTCTCCGGCGGGTGCTCGAAGCCGGACGCGACGGTGACGCTTTTCCCCGCGCGTCGCTTGCGGTCGACCGCGACGCGGATGGTCTGCCGGGACGGATCGGCGTCCTTCGGCGCCTCCATCCGTCCCTCCTCCCGCAACTTTTTCGCCGCCTCGGGGTCGCTTGTCCAAACAAGTTTGCTGCGATCCGTCATGTGCCGGTGATATTAAGTTGGTGAGTTGGGGTCGGATCTGGAAATTCAACTTAACGACCCCACTTAAGTTGAATTTCCAGATCCGACCCCAATTTTTCAACTTAACGGAGGGTTCATGCGAGCCATACGGATCATCATCGGCCTGCTGCTGATCGCGCTCGGCGCGTCGGCGCAGGATCTGGCGTCGTACGAGAAACGGACCACCGTCCGCAAGCTCGACAACGGCCTCACGCTCATCGTCATGGAGCGCCACGAGGCGCCGGTCTTCTCGTACGCGACCGTCGTCAATGCCGGCAATGCGCAGGAAGTCCCGGGGATCACCGGCCTCGCGCACATGTTCGAGCACATGGCGTTCAAGGGGACGGAGAAGATCGGCACGACCGACTACGCGGCGGAAAAAGCCGCGCTGGCGAACGTCGAAACGGCCTACTCGGCGTACGACACCGAGCGGCGCAAGCCGGTCGGCCGCGACGACGCGAAAGTCGCGGCGCTGGAAAAGGCGTGGAAAGACGCCATCGCCGCGGCCGACAAGTTCGTCGTGCCGAACGAGTTCTCCAAGGTCGTCGACCGCGCCGGCGGCGAAGGAGTCAACGCCTTCACCGCCTCGGACGAGACGGCATACTTCTTCTCCATGCCGTCGAACCGCTTCGAGCTGTGGGCCTATCTCGAATCGGAGCGCTTCCTCCATCCGGTCTTCCGCGAGTTCTACAAAGAGCGCGACGTCGTGACCGAGGAGCGGCGGATGCGCAGCGAGAGCAATCCGGTCGGCCGTCTCGTCGAGCAGTTCCTCGAGACCGCCTACAGCGCGCATCCGTACCGGCAGCCGACCGTCGGCTGGCCGTCGGACCTCGCGTCGTTCAGCGCGACGGACGCCATTGCGTTCTTCCACAAGTACTACGTTCCGTCCAACATGGTCGTGGCCGTCGTCGGTGATGTGAATCCGGCCGAGGCGCTGCCGATCATGGAGAAATACTTCGGCCGCCTGCCGAAGGCGCCGCAGCCCGATCCGCTGCGCACCGTCGAGCCGCCGCAGCGCTCCGAGCGCTCGGTCGTGCTGCGCGAGACGTCGCAGCCGTTCTACCTCGAGGGCTATCACCGTCCCGCGGCCACCGATCCCGACAACGCGACGTTCGACGTGATCTCGATGCTGATGTCGAGCGGCCGCACCTCGCGCCTCTACAAGTCGCTCGTGCGCGACAAGAAGATCGCCGTCAACGCTTCCGGCTTCAACGGCTTCCCCGGCGACAAGTACCCGAACCTGTTCGCCTTCTTCGCCGTGCCGAGCGCCGGCCACACGGCGACCGACGTCGCCGCGCCGATCCACGCCGAGGTCGATCGACTCAAGACCGAGGACGTGCCGGCGGATGAGCTGCAGTCGGTCAAGAAGCGCGTCCGCGCCGGCCTGCTGCGCGAGCTCGACAGCAACTCCGGCATGGCCCTGCAGCTCGCGCAATACCAGACGCTCTACGGCGACTGGCGCGAGCTGTTCCGCGAAGTCGACCGCATCGACAAGGTCACGCCGCAGGATGTGAAGCGCGTCGCCGCCGCCACGTTCACGCCGGACAACCGGACGGTGGCGACGGTCGAGTCGACGAAGGGAGGCGCGAAATGAAGATGACGAATCGCATTCTGCAGCTGGCAGCACTCCTTCTCGTCGCGCTATCCGCGTTCGCTCAAGCCACCGACTACCGCGACATCAAGACTCCCCCGCTCCGCAATTTCAATCCGCCGCAGGCGAAGCGCATCCAGCTCGACAACGGCATGGTGATCTTCCTGATGGAGGACCACGAGCTGCCGCTGATCCGCGGCCTGGCGCGCATCCGCGGCGGCGGGCGCGACATCCCGTCGTCGAAGGCCGGCATGATGGCCATCTACTCCCAGTCGTGGCGCACCGGCGGGACGAAGGACAAGACCGGCGATCAGCTCGACGAGATGCTCGAGTCGCGCGCCGCGCGCGTGGAGACGACCGCCTCCGACGACTCGACCACGATCCGCTTCGACGTCCTGAAGAACGATCTCGACTTCGTCTTCCCGATCTTCCTCGACCTGCTGCACGAGCCGCAGTTCCGCCAGGAGAAGATCGATCTCGCCAAGACGCAGGCGAACACCGGCATCTCGCGCCGCAACGACGATCCGCAGGGGATCATCGGCCGCGAGGCGACGAAGCTCGGCTACGGCGCCGACTCGCCGTACGCGCGCCAGCCGGAGTACGCGACGATCGCCTCGATCACGCGCGAAGACCTCCTCGCGTTCCATGACAAGTACGTCCACCCGAACAACATCATCGTCGGCGTGGTCGGCGACTTCGACTCGAAGGCGATGGAGCAGAAGCTCCGCGCCGCGTTCGCGAAATGGCCGCGCGGTCCGCAGGCCCCGCCCGCGCCCGCGGGCGGCACCGCGGCGAAGCCGGGCGTCTACTTCATCGCCAAGGACGACGTGACGCAGGCCAACATCGCCATGGTCACCGGCTCCGGCCTCACGCGGAAGAGCCCCGACTACTACGCCGTCGCGGTGCTGAACGAGATCCTCGACGGCGGCTCGTTCTCCGGCCGGCTGATGAACGACATCCGCACGAAACGCGGCCTCGCGTACGGCGTCGGCGGCGGAGTCGGCGCGCCTTGGGACCATCCGGGCCTCGTGCGCGTGCAGATGTCGACGAAGAGCGGCACGACGGTCGAGTCGATCAACGCGCTGAAGCAGGAGATGTCGGACCTGCGCACGCAGCCCTTCACCGCCGAGGAGATGGCGACGGCGAAGGACCTGATCCTCAACGCGTTCATCTTCACGATGGACTCGCCGGAGAAAGTCCTCGGGCAGCAGATGAACCTCGAGTTCTACGGCATGCCGCTCGACTACTTCAGGAATTATCCGGCCAACATCCAGAAGGTCACGGCCGAGCAGGTGGCGAACGCCGCCCAGAAGTATGTCCATCCCGAGCAGCTCGCGCTCCTCGTGGTCGGCAAGGACAAGGAGTTCGACAAGCCGCTCTCGACCCTCGGCACCGTGACGCCGATCGACATCACGATCCCCGAGCCGGGCGGCTCGAAAGCGCAGAGCAGCGGCCCCGCCGTGTCGAACGATGAAGGGCGCTCGCTGATCGAAAAGGTGCGCAACTTCGTCGGCGGCAAGGACAAGATCGCCGCGGTGAAGGCGACGCACGAGGTGTCGACCATCAACACCAAGGGACCGCAGGGCGACATGACGCTCGACGTCGACTTGACCACCGTCTACCCCGACCGCGTGCACACCGTCCTGCACACGCCGATGGGCGAGATGACGATGGTGATGACGCCCGAGGCGTCGTTCATGATGTCACCGATGGGCAGCCAGGACATGCCGACGGCGCAGCGCGAGAACATGCAGCGCGAAACGCGCAACGACACGCTGTCGATCCTGATGAACGCCGACAAGCCGGGCTACACGTTCTCGGCGGTGGGCAGCGAGAAGGTCGGCGACGTCGACGCGAAGGTCGTCGAGATCCACACCGACGCCGGCTCGCTGAAGTGGTGGATCGACCCCGCCACCGGCCGCCTGCTGCGCAAGGCCTCCACGGTCCGCACCCCCGCCGGCCCGGCCGAAGCGGTGACCGACTACAGCGACTGGAAAATGTTCGGCGGCCTGAACCTGCCGACCCGCTTCACGTCGAAGCGTAACGGCGAGGCGTTCGGAAGCGGCGAAGTGAAGACGATTGAAGTGAATCCGGTGGTCGATCCGGCGATGTTTCAGAAGAAATAACTCCGCGCCGGAGCGCGGTCTTCGGGCCGCGCTCCGGCGCATAATGATCTTCCCCGTGCGACTCCGATCCCTCGTCCTCCTCGCCCTCGTCCTTGCCGCCTGCTCCCACTCGCGCGTGGTCCCGCACGACGCGCCTGACGCCGCCGCCGCATATTTCGCGGCCAAACGCGGCAACGTCGACGTCGTCGCACGCTGGTCTGTGGCCCAGACACTCTTGTCTGGGTCGCGCCGCGCCGTCGTCGTCCATCCGAACCTCTGGACCTTCCTCGGCCCCGGCAACATCGGCGGCCGCACCCGTCCGCTCATCATCGATCCCAACCAGCCCGACACCATCTACACCGGCGCCGTCTCCGGCGGCGTCTTCAAGACCACCGACGCCGGCGCGAGCTGGACTCCCACCGGCGACGCGATGGCCAACCTCGCCGTCAATTCGCTGGCCATGAGTCCCGCCGATTCGCGCACGCTCTTCGCCGGCACCGGCGAGGGCTACTTCCGCGAGGACGTCCGCGGCACCGCGCTGGCCATCCGCGGCGACGGCATCTTCGTCACGCGCGACGGCGCCGCATCGTGGACGCAGCTCCCGTCGACGAAGAACAACGAAGACTTTTACTGGGTCAACGACCTCGCCATCAGCACGCACGATCCGCATCGCATTTACGCCGCGACACGCACCGGCGTCTGGCGCTCGAACGACGAAGGAACGAACTGGACGCGCGTCCTCCCGACGACGGTCAAGGGCGGCTGCCTCGACCTCGCGCTCCGCGCCGGCACGGACGGCGATTACCTCTTCGCCTCCTGCGGCGTCTTCGATCAGGCGACCGTCTATCGCGCGAAGAACGCCGAATCCGACGACGCGTGGGAGCCGGTCCTCTCCGCGCCCGGCATGTCGCGCACCTCGCTCGCCATCGCGCCGTCGAATCCGTCCGTCGTCTACGCGATGGCCGCCGAAAACCGCAGCGATCCGAACGATCAGGTGCTCCTCGGCGTCTTCCGCTCCGATCAGAACGGCGACGCCGGCACGTGGACGCTGGAGCAGAAGCGCGACGGCTCGATGCCCGGCTCGCTGCTGCTGGAGAACCCGTACACCGGCAGCTTCAGCCTCTGCACCGATGGCCACGGCACCGCCGGCGTCGTGCCGATGGGCTGGCACTGCAACACGCTGGCGGTCGATCCGACGAATCCGAATCGGCTCTGGGCCGGCGGCGTCGACGTGTTCCGCTCCGAGGATGGCGGAAAGACGTGGGGAGTGGCGTCGTTCTGGTGGGACGAGCGCTCATCGCACGCCGACCATCACTCCATCGTCTTTGATCCGCGCTACGACGGCTCGTCGAACCAGCGGATGTATGTCACCAACGACGGCGGCGTCTATCGCACCGACAACGCCGCGGCGAACGTGTCGACAGGCGAGAAAGCGACCTGCGACCTCAACGCGACGAAGGTGCTCTGGACGTCGCTGAACCACAATTACGGAGGGACGCAGTTCTACCACGGCCTCCCTACGGCAGACGGGAAGTCCTTCCTCGGCGGCGCGCAGGACAACGGCACGGTCATCGGCGGCGCGCTCGGCCGCGACACCTCGACCGACGGCTGGAAGATGATCTGGGGCGGCGACGGCGGCTATGTCGCGGTCGATCCGAACCGGCCGAAGGTGACGTTCGCCGAATCGCAGAACGGCGCGATCGTCCGCGCGTCGGAGAACGTCACCGGCTTCCTCGGCTACCTCAATCCGGGCGAGGAGTCGTTCCTCTTCATCACGCCGTTCATGCTCGATCCGAACGAGACGCTGCGCCTCTGGACCGGCTCCACGCGCATGCTCCGCCGCGACTCGCCGGCGACGCCGTGGACCTTCGCCAGCAAACCGTTCGACGGCAACGTGACGTCGATCGCGGTGGCGCCGGGCAACTCCTCGCGCGTCCTCGCCGGCTCGACCGCCGGCTCGATCTACCGCAGCACGACCGCCGTGACCGACAACGGCGCGACGTGGCCGCACGTCCATCCGCGCGACGGCTGGGTGTCGTCGGTGTCGTTCGATCCGACGGACACGAACATCGCCTACGCGACCTACGCGCTCTTCGGCGGCACGCACGTCTTCCGCTCGACCGACGCGGGAGTGAGCTGGACGGCGATCGATGACGGCATCCCCGACATCGCCACGCACGCGCTGGCCGTCGATCCGGACAATCCGTCGAACCTCTACCTCGGCACCGACCTCGGCGTCTTCGTCTCGACCGACAGCGGCGCGCACTGGTCGCACGACGACACGCTGCCGTCGGTGATCACGGAGTGGGTGACGATCGGCCGCGGCGCATGGGGCCCGGCGGTCTACGCCTTCACGCACGGCCGCGGCGTCTGGCGGATGGAGCTGACGCCCGCGCCGCAACGCCGCAGGACTGCGCCTAGATGAAGTACGGTCCGAGTCGCGGCCTCGCGCTCTTCCTCGGCGCGTTCACCCTCCTCAACCTCGCCGGCGATTCGCGCTTCGACGTGAACCTCTGGTGGATCGATCTCTGGCCGCTCCCGCGCATCGCCGCGGTCGTGACGCTCGCCGCGTTCGCCGTGGCGATGATCGCGTACGGCTTCGGCCGCACGCACGCGATCACGCTCGCGCTCACGATCGTGATGCTGCTCTTCGCGATCGCGAACACCATCCGCTTCTACGTCGTCCTCGCCCGCGGCGAGATCCACAGCGCCTTTCCGGTCCCGCTGTCATTACTCATCGCGCTGGCCCTCTGTGTCATCCTGAGCCGCAAAGACGGCGAAGGAGCCGTACCAGTTCTTGCCTCCTTCGCAGCCGCCGCCATCATCTTCCCCCTCGCCCAGATCTCCCTCTTCGGCTTCACCGACTACCGCCGCCCGGCCGACGTCATCGTCGTTTTCGGCGCGGCCGGCGAGCCGCTCTACGACCGCCTCCGCACCGCGTGCGACCTCTACAAGCACGGCTTCGCGCCGAAGCTGCTCTTCTCCGGCGGCCCCGGCGAGCCGGAACAGATGCGCAATTACGCGCTGCATCACGGCGTCCCGGCGAGCGCGATCGTCGAAGACGCCGCCGGCATCAACACCGAAGCAACGGTCCGCAACACCGTCGAATCAACGCGCGGACGGATCCTCGCCGTCAGCCACTTCTATCACCTGCCGCGCATCAAGATGACGTTTCAGAGGTACGGTTCCGAGGTCTACACCGTGCCGAGCGAAACGACGATGTACGCGCTGATGCCGTACCAGCTCGCGCGTGAGGACGCGGCGTTCTGGGCCTACTACCTGCGCCGCTTCAGAACGAATCCGCAATCCGCCGCGCGATGAGCGCGTAGCCCTCGCCTGACGGATGAAAGCGATCGGGCGACAGCCGGTCGTGATACGCGAAGAGGTCGGCGGTCGGCACGATCACGACGTTCGCATCGCCGGCGAACTGCTCCGTCATCCGCGCGTTCCAGCGCAGCACGAGCGGCGTCAGCATCGCGCCGTTCGGTGTCGAAATGAACGGGTTGTACAGGCCAATGATGAAGATGCGCGCCGCCGGGCTCGCGCCGCGCAACGTCTTCACGATCGTCTCGATGTTGGCGAGGACGCGCGTCATCACCGCGTCCGGATCGCGCGGCGGCGCGTTGCGCCAGTCGGTGCCGCCCCACAGGTCGTTGCCGCCGATCGAGACGATGATCACGTTCGACTGCGCCGCGACCTCGAGCACGTTGTGGCTCTGCAATCGCTGCAGCAGATCGGCCGTGCGCGCGCCGTCGACCGCGAGGTTGATGGCGCGCTGCGCTGGAATGCTGCGATGCTTCAGGTCATCGACCAGCCGCCCGCCGATCCCGAGTCCCGACTCGTCCCCCGTGCCGCGCGCCAGCGAATCGCCCATGATGACCGGCACGATCTTCGCGCTCGGCGCGGACGACTGCACCGCACGCGGCGCGACGTCGACGACCGAGCCGGTGTCGCCGCGCAGCCACGAGACGAGGCCGTAACCGAAGATGCCCGCCGCGATCAGCGCGGCGAGGAGCGGCAGGTACCAGTAGAAGAAGCGGCGCACCTCTTTAGTTTATGCCGAGCGAAGTCGAGGCATCATCGACGGCGCCGCGAACGCATTCGCCACGTGCGCCGCCTGTGGCACGATACGCGCGGCGCCTTCATTGATCCCTCGACTGCGCTCGGGATGAACTGCGAATGAAATCCACCACCGGCCTCTCCACGATCACCCCAACGCTGATCGCGGAGCACCTCACCAAGGTCATAGGCAGCCGCACGATCGTCGACGACGTCTCCTTCGAGATCTTTGCCGGCGAGGTGTTCGGATTTCTCGGACCGAACGGCGCGGGGAAGACGACCACGATCCGCATGCTCGTCGGCCTCATCAAGCCGACGGAAGGCCGCGTCGTGATCTGCGGCCACGACGTCCGCCACGACTTCGAAGCCGCCATGCGCTGCATCGGCTGCATCGTCGAGACGCCCGACCTCTATCGCTTCATGACCGGACGCGAGAACCTCGCGCACTTCGCGCGGATGCTCGGCGCCGGCCCCGGCAAGAGCGACGTCGAGATCGAGCGCGTCGCGTCACTGGTCAACCTCGCCCATCGCCTCGACCAGCGCGTCGGCACCTACTCCCTCGGCATGCGCCAGCGCCTCGGCATCGCCCAGGCGCTCCTCGGCCGCCCCAGGCTGCTGATCCTCGACGAGCCGGCTAACGGCCTCGATCCCGCCGGCATCCGCGAGATCCGCGAGCTGCTGCGCACGCTCGCGCGCGACCAGGCCATGAGCGTCTTCGTCTCCAGCCACCTCCTCGCGGAGATCGAGCTGACGTGCGACCGCGTGGCCATCATCCACAAGGGCCGCATCCTCCGCGAAGGCACCGTGCGCGAGCTGATCTCCAGCCGGCGCGCGATGGAGTTCCGCGTGAACGACGTCGCCCGCGCCGCGGAGATCATCGGCAACAACGCGACCATCGACGGCGGCCGCCTTCTCGTGCCGATCGAGGAGTCCGCCGCGCCGCCGCTCGTCGCCGCGCTCACGAATGCCGGCATCGACGTCTTCCGCGTGGGGCCGAACAGGCAGACACTGGAAGAGATGTTTCTCGAAGCGACCGGCGGGGAGACGGTGGACTGATGCTCGCGCTGATGCAGAACGAAACGCTCAAGCTGCTGCGCCGCAGGCGATTCGCCATCGTGCTCAGCATCCTCACCGCGATCCTGCTGCTCGTCGCCTATTCGCAGTACCGCATCCTGCACGACGCCGCGCGCCGCAACTGGCGCGCCGATCTGCAGGAACGCGTGGCGCGCGCGGAGAACATGCTGCGCCGCGGCCGGATGAACCCGTCGTGGCAACGCTCCGTGCGCGCGGAGATCGGCCGGCTGCAGTTCTATCTCGATCACGACATCGATCCCGAAAAACCGAACGTGCCGCGCTTCGTCCGCACCTTCGCGAACGTCGCCGGCTTCCTCCTCCTCCCGCTGCTCGTCTCCGTCCTCGGCAGCGACATCGTCTCGGCGGAGAACGCGGAAGGGACGGACAAGCTGCTGCTGACGCGGCCGGTGCGACGATGGAAGATCCTCGCCGCGAAGCTGCTGACGCTCTGGATGTTCGCCACGCTGACGCTGGTCTGCGGTGCGATCGTGTCGCTGATCGTGTCGTCGGCCGTCCTGCCGATGCACGGCTGGAACGAGCCGACATTCAACGGCTTTCAGCTGGCGAAGACCGCCGTGCGCCTCGACACCGTGCGCCAGCTCCCGCTCTGGCGCGACGCGCTGATCGCGTACGGCCTCGAGTGGTACGCGCTGATCGCCGTCGCGTCGATCGCGCTGATGCTCTCGGTGCTCTTCAAATCGAGCGCGGCGTCGATCGGCACCATGCTCGCGGCGCTCATCGGCGGCACGATCCTCACCCGCATCAGCCCCGACTGGACCGCCGGCAAATACCTCTTCGTGTCGGCGCTTCCCCTCGCCGACTACTACACCGGCGAGCCGCCGCCGTACGACGGCATGTCGATGGCGTTCTGCCTCGTGCTGCTCGCCGTCTGGGCCGCCGGCGCGATCATCGTCGCCTTCACGCTCTTCACGCGGCGGGACGTGTTCGGGTAGGGTGTGCGCATGCGACGCGCGCTTCTCGTCCTCCTCCTGTTCGCCGCCTGCAAGCCCGAACAACCGGCCAGCACCGAAACGACAGACACGCGCGAGCCGATCGCGATTTCCTACGCCGGCGTTTCCGAGCTGCCCGTGTATGCGAAGCCGGACGACAACTCGAAGGTCGTGACGAAGTACCTCAGTGGCGAGAGCATCAGCGTGCTGGCGAAAAAAGGTGATTGGTCCGAGGTGCGGACGGTGAGCGGCAGCGGCTGGGTGCATTCGTCCGACCTCACGACCGCCGAGGGCGCGAAGCAGGAGGAAGCGACCCCGACGCCGAAGTTCAAGGTGCCGCCCGCCCCCGTCAGCGCCCCCGCCGCGCACGGCGTCATCTACCTCGAGGCCGACGTGAACACCGAGGGCGACGTCACGCACGTCGACGTCCTCAGCAACGAGCCCGGCGACCCCACCCTCCTCCAGCGCAACATCGCGTCACTCATGAAGGCGAAGTTCTACCCGATCGTACAGAAGGGGCAGAAGAAGGCGTTCAAGTACGATTTTCGGGTGGACTACTGAGATAGAGCTATTGAGCGATTGAGCTGTTGAGCTGTTCAGCAGTTGCTGAATCGCTCAACAGCTAAACCGCTCAACAGCTCCCCCCATACATATCTGCCTACCCGAATATACTAGCCGCGTGAACCGCTTCGAACGCTACCTCTCGCTCTGGGTCGCGCTCTGCATGGCGACGGGCGTGATCCTGGGGCGGCTGCTCCCTTCCTCCGTCCACGCGCTGCAGCGGATGGAGTTCGGGAGCGGGAGCCAGACCAACATCCCGATCGCGATCCTGATCTGGCTGATGATCTATCCGATGATGCTGAAGATCGATTTCGCGTCGATCCTGCGCGTCGGACGAAAACCGAAAGGGCTGGTCATCACCGTCATCGTGAACTGGCTGGTCAAGCCGTTCTCGATGGCGTTTTTCGGCTGGCTCTTCTTCCGCCATCTCTTCCTGCCGTTCATCGGGCGCGAGCTGGCGGGGCAGTACATCGCGGGCGTCATCATCCTCGCCGCGGCGCCGTGCACGGCAATGGTCTTCGTCTGGTCATACCTCTCGGACGGCGACCCCGCCTACACGCTGGTGCAGGTTTCGGTGAACGACCTCATCATGCTCGTCGCCTTCGCGCCGATCGTGAAGTTCCTGATCGCCGGCGCGGCCGGCCTCGAAGTGCCGTTCCGCGTCCTGCTCTACTCCGTCCTCATCTTCGTCGTCATCCCGCTCCTCCTCGGCGCGATCAGCCGCGCCACGCTGATCCGGAGCAAAGGAGCGGCGTGGTTCGAGCGCGAGCTCATGACCCGCTTCGCGCCGGTGACGATCCTCGCGCTGCTCGCGACACTCGTGCTGATCTTCGCGTTCCAGGCCGAGAACATCACCACGCGCTGGTTCCACGTCCTCCTGATCGCCGTGCCGATCCTGCTGCAGGTCTACTTCAATTCGTCGCTCACGTACGGGCTGATGAAGCTGTTCCGCGTCCCGTATCCGATCGCCGCTCCCGGCGCGCTCATCGGCGCGTCGAACTTCTTCGAGCTCGCCGTGGCCACCGCGATCGCGCTCTACGGCCCCGGCTCAGGCGCCGCGCTCGCGACCGTCGTCGGCGTGCTGGTCGAGGTGCCGGTGATGCTCTCCGTCTGCCGGATGTGCGTGTCGACGAAGCACTGGTTTTCCACATCCGCCGAACCGGCCCATCCGTAACTTCAACGATGTTCGTCTCACTTCTCCTCGCCCTCTCCATCCACTGGACCGGCTGGAACGACGGCGTCTTCGCGCAGGCGAAGCGCGAGCACAAGTTCGTGCTGCTCGATCTGCAGGCCGTCTGGTGTCACTGGTGCCACGTCATGGACGAGCAGACGTACGCCGATCCGAACGTCATCGCGCTGATGAACGCGCGCTACATTGCGGTGAAGGTCGATCAGGACTCGCGTCCCGACCTGGCCAATCGCTATGAGGATTATGGCTGGCCGGCGACGATCGTCTTCAATGCCGACGGCTCGGAGATCGTCAAGCGGCGCGGCTTCATCCCGCCGGTCGAGATGGCGTCGATGCTCAAGGCGATCATCGACGATCCTTCGCCCGGACCTTCGGTGTTTCCCGAGCCGAAGATTCAATTCAGCAATGAATCGCTGCTGTCCGATGCATTACGAAAGCAGCTCGAGCAATTGCATCGCGACAAGTACGACACGAAATACGGCGGCTGGGGCTTCACGCACAAATACCTCGATGCGTACAGCGTCGAGTACGCGTTGGCACGCGACGATGCGGAGAACCGCCGGATGGCGCGGCAGACGCTCGACGGCGAGCGCAACCTGCTCGATCCCGCATGGGGCGGCGTTTATCAATATTCGACGGGCGGCGTCTGGAGCGAGCCGCATTACGAAAAGATCATGCAGATGCAGGCCGGCAATCTGCGTGTCGCGGCACAGGCGTATGCACTGTGGGGCGATCCGAAAGACCTCGCGACCGCGCAGTCGATCCGCCGGTATCTCGATCGTTTTCTGCGCTCCACAGACGGCGCGTTCTATACGAGTCAGGACGCCGATCTCGTCGATGGCGAGCATTCCGCCGGCTATTTCGCATTGTCCGATGCGGCGCGACGTGCGAAAGGGATTCCGCGGATCGACGAGCACATTTATGCGCGTGAAAGCGGCTGGGCCGCCGAGGCTTTGACGCAATTGGCAATGGCATCGGGCGACAGGAGTGCGCTCGACGAAGCGCGCGCCGCGATCAAATGGATTTATGCGCATCGCCGCCTCCCCTCGGGCGGTTTCAGTCACGGCGCGCAATCGACCACCCCATTCCTCGGCGACAACATCGCCGTCGCACGCGCCGACCTGGCGCTCTATGCCGCGACCGGCCAGCGTCTGTGGCTCGCGCGCGCACAAGAGCTCGCGGCGTTCATCGAGAAAACGTTTCGCGCAAATCCCGGCTATCTCACCGCCCGTCCCGCCGGCATGATGCCGCCGAAATATCAGCGCGACGAAAACATCGAGGTCGCCCGTTTCACCAATCTGCTCCATCACTATGACGGCGATCCGAAACACCTGGCGATGGCCAGGAATGCGATGCGCTATCTATCCGCGGAATTGGTGGCCAAAGATTGGCCCGTCGGCGGCGTATTGCTCGCCGATTACGAAATGCGCAATGAGCCATTACACGTCACCGTCGTCGGAGCGAAGCGCGACGCCGCCGCACAAGCACTGTTTCAGGCGGCGGGTCGAATTCCGAGATCATTCAAGCAGGTCGAATGGTTCGATCCGGCCGAAGGACCGCTGCCGAATGCGAAGGTCGCATATCCGGTATTGAAGAAACCGGCCGCGTTTCTGTGCAGCGCGAACCGCTGTTCGCGTCCCGCGTTCACCGCGGCGGAATTACAGACGCTGGTGGCGCGGCTGGAGCGCTAACGCGGACGCGCAAGGCCGCGCGACTCTCACACGCTCCCGTGACGATCGCTACAGCGGTTCCCTCACCGCCCGTTGCATCGTGTAGGCGGGAGCGGAACTATGCGAAACAGACTGCTGCTTCTGATCATCCCCGTCCTCCTGTTCTCCTGCATGCAGAAACCGAAACCGGTGGCCCAGGCGCAGGAAGCGCGCGAAGCGGTGGCCATTCAGTACGTCGCCGTCCCGACCCTCCAGGTCCACGCCTCTGCCTTCGAGAGCTCGCCGGTCATCACGAAATACGGCTTCGGCGAAACGGTCTCCGTGCTGTCGCATCGCGGCAGCTGGGCCGAGCTGCGGATGTTCGACAACAGCAGCGGCTGGGTGCCGGCCAATCAGCTGATGACCGCGGAGCAGCCAGCGGATGACGTTCTTCTACACGCACAGCGTTTACTACTGATTTAGACTCGGCTCCACAATGGCCGACATCAAACGCGACTTCCTCCGCCACACGCTCGCGACGCTCGTCTATCGCTGCGGCAAGACTCTGCGTGGCGCGCCGCCGGAGTTCGCGGCGTCCGACGTCGCGGGCGCGAACCGCACGCCGCTGCACGTCGTCGCGCACGTCAACGACCTCCTCGACTGGGCGTACTCGATGGCCAGCGGCGAGCGGAAGTGGAACGACAGCACGCCCGGCACGTGGCCGTCGGAATGCGACCGCTTCTACGCCGCGGCGAAGAAGTTCGATGACTTCATCGCCTCCGATGCGCCGCTGTCGTGCAGTGAAGAGAAGCTGTTTCAGGGACCGGTCGCCGATGCGATCTGGCACGCCGGACAGCTGGCGATGATGCGCCGCCTGGCCGGCGTGCCGATCACGGGCGAGAACTACCTCAAGGCCGACATCGTGGCCGGCCGCGTCGGGCCGGACCAGGCGCCGGCCAGACACGAGTTCTAGCCGCTAGCGGAAGTGCGTGGCGATCCAGTCCACCCACCGCTTCGACAAATCGGCGCTGCGCACCGGATCGCCGGGGAAATGTCCGCCGACCGGATACGCCACGAACTTCACCTCCACGCCGTTGTCCTTCAGCGCGTGATACATCTCGAATGACTGCGTCGCTGGCACGCGCGTGTCGCCGGTGTCGGTGAGGATCAGCGTCGGCGTCCTGATCGCCCGCGCGTACGTGATCGGCGACTGCTCGAGATACGCCTTCGCATACTTCGGATCGTACGGCGAGCCGCCGAGCGAGTACGCCGCGGTGACGTTGTTGTCCGACAGCGCGTACTCGTGCACGAGGTTGTTCACCGCCGCGCCGCTGACCGCCGCCTTGAAGATGTCGTAATGGCCGATCAGCCACGACGTCATGTAGCCGCCGTACGACCATCCCGACACCGCGATGTGCTCGCGATCGACGATGCCGCGCTTCTCCAGTGCGGCGATGCCGGCCATGACATCGCGACCCGGCCCGGCGCCCGAATCGTTGAAGATCGCGTGCTGGTAGGCGTTGCCGAGGTTGTCGCTGCCACGGTAATTCGGGGAGAAGACGAGCCAGCCGCGCGCCGCGAGCAATTGCGCCAGCACCGAAAACGTACGCGTCGATGCCGCCTGCGGTCCGCCGTGAATCAGCAGCACGAGCGGGTATTTGTGATCGCTCTTGAAATCGGGCGGATAGAACACGACGCCGTCTTCGTTGAAGCCGTCGTTCGTCCAGGTGATCCGCTCGACGTTGCCGAGGTCGAGCGACGACACCACATCATCATTGAGCGACGTGAGGCGACGCGGCTTCGCGGTCGCGGAGCTCATGTAGTACAGCTCGCGCGGATGCAGCGGCTCTGAGCCTGTGAAGGCGATCGCGCCGTCGCGGCCGACGTTCATGTCGACCCAGTACGACCACGACGGGCTGATGTCGCCGAGGTCGAGGCGCCGCGGCGCGCCGCCGAGCGGCTGCAGCCAGAGCGCAGTCGAGGCCGCGTCGTGTCCGCCGACCAGCAGCGATTTGCCGTCCGGCATCCAGAGCGCGCGGAAGAGACTGCGATCGATCGCCTGCGTCGCGTCGACCGCTTCGCCGCCCGCTGCGGGCGAGACATAGATCTCGACCTCGTTGTTCGGATCGTTGTCGCGCGGGAACCAGTACGCGACCTTGCTGCCGTCCGGCGAGAAGACCGGCGTCGTCTCGAACTTCACGTTCTTCGTCAGCGCGCGCGCGTTGCCGGTGGCGACGTCGACGATCTGGATCGACGTTCGGTCGCTGTCGCCGTACACCGGCGACTCCTGCTTCGTGATCGCCAGCAGCTTGCCGTCCGGCGACCATGAGAGCGGCGACGGCACGGGGCCGGGCGGCTCCGCGGTCGGCAGGCTCCAGCCGCCGCTCGTGATCCGCTTCGCGTTGCTGCCGTCGTCGCTGATGGTCCACACATGCGACGGCCGCGGCAGCTCGTTCGCAAGGTAGTCGAGGTTGCCCGGTTCGAACGCGTCCTCGAACTTCGCGCGCTCTTTTTTATCCGGCTTTTCGTCCGACGCGACGTACGCGAACGCCTTGCCATCGGGACGCCAGGCGAACTGCTGGATGCCGTCCTTCGCGGTCGTCACCTGCAGCGCTTCGCCTCCGGCCATCGGCAGGACGAAGAGCTGCGGACCGTCCTTGGTCACGGCGATGAACGCGAGGCGATCGCCGTTCGGCGACCAGCGTGGCGAGCCGACGTGATGCCGGTCGTACGTCAGCGTCCGCTGCGCGCCGGTGGCGACATCGACGAGGACGAGCTCGTCATCGAAGCGATCTTCTTTCACGTTCGGACGGCTGATCACGCCCGCGATCGACTTGCCGTCGGGCGAGAGCTGCGGATCAGACACCGATGCGATCCTGAATGCGTCGTCGGCGGTGATCCGGTGTTTCTCCGCGTACAGGCTGGCCGTGAGAACCAGACACAGCAGAATTCGTAAAGTCTTCATGACATGAGTTTAAGATGGATGCCGGTCATGTCGCTGCTTCTGGAGCAGGGCGGTCCTCGGCGCGGCCCGGCGCCGATGATCGGACGCGAAGTGCTCGTTGGTCCCGATCCGGAGGTGTGCAAGGTCAAAGGCGTGATGTTCGCCGCGCGGCGCGAGTTCCTCATCAAGGACATCAGCGAGCGGACGTACTACACGATCGTCAGCACGCTCTCGCCGCGCACGATGCGCGTGGCCATGCACCCGGTGGCGAACGCCTGGTACGACTTCTCCGCGATCGTCGAGTACGACCGCGCGATCTGGGAGTCGTGCCATCAGCGCTATCCGTACATCCTCGACCTGATCGGCGCGGCCTCGGCGGAGCTCGGCATCACGCGCGTCTTCCAGAACCTCGACGAGGCCGAGCTCTACGCGTTCCTCGAAAAGCTCGCCCAGTTCCACGACGCATACCAGAAGTACGGCCGCCTCGTCTGCGAGCGCACCCCCACCGGCGCCCGCATGCATTATCAGGACTACCCCTGCTACAGCCCCATCTTCTGCGCCAGCGGCAACGGCTTCCTGCTCGAAGCGATCATGCGCCACGGCGGCCGCGATGCCGAGGTGGTGGAGACGAAGTGCCATTGCAGGGGGGATGAGGTTTGTACGTATGAGATGACGTGGGGATAGCGGGTTTTAGCGGTTGAGCTGTTTAGCGATTGAGCTGTTGAGTGGCGGTTGCGCGGTTGCGCGGTTGCGCGTATGAATGTCCTGACATGGGTCTCACGTACGTCACGGTTTCGCTGAAACGTCCCGGCACGACGAATGGCAGCTTTGAATCCGTCTTCCTCGTCGACACCGGGGTGAGCGACACGATGGCTCCCGCGTCGGAGCTGACACGCATCGGCATCGAGCCGGCGGGAAAATTGACGTATGAGCTGGCCAACGGAACGCTGCAGGAGTATTCGTTCGGCATCGCACAGATCGAGTTTATGGGGGAGATCACCGCAGGCCGCGTGATCTTCGGACCGGAAGGTACCGAACCGATTCTCGGCGTCATCGCGCTGCAATCGGTCGGCATCATCGTCGATCCGCGCACCGAGTCACTGCAGCGCCTTCCCGCCATTCCGTTGAAGTAGCTCGTCTCAACTCAATAGCTCAACAGCTAAACCGCTCAACCGCTGACGTCAGGAATTCGCCCGCTCGCCGAACGTTAACGCCCGCGCATGCAACAGTTTCGCTACGACATTCGCAACGTGGCCATCATTGCCCACGTCGACCACGGTAAGACCACGCTCGTCGATGCTCTCCTCAAGCAGGCTGGCGCCATCCGCGCAAACCAGCAGGTGGATGAGCGCGTCATGGACTCGAACGACCTCGAGAAAGAGCGCGGCATCACCATCCTCGCCAAGAACACCTCCATCCGCTACCTCGTCGACGACCCCGACGCCCTCGGCCATCCGGTCCATCACGAGGCGACGCACACCGCGTCGGGCCACGACCTCCCGGCCGTCTTCGTCCATCCGAAAGAAGTGAAGATCAACATCGTCGACACGCCGGGCCACGCCGACTTCGGCGGCGAGGTCGAGCGCGTGCTGTCGATGGTCGACGGCGTCATCCTCCTCGTCGACGCCGCCGAAGGTCCGATGCCGCAGACGCGCTTCGTCCTGCGCAAGGCCCTCGGGCTCGGCCTGCTGCCGATCGTCGTCATCAACAAGATCGATCGCGCCGACGCCCGGCCGACCGAAGTGGTCAACGAAGTCTTCGACCTGATGATCGAGCTCGGCGCGTCCGACGAACAGCTCGACTTCCCGATTCTCTACGCCATCGGCCGCGCCGGCATCGTCCGCCACGAGCTGACCGACACGACCGAGGATTGCCGTCCGCTGTTCGACGCGATCCTCAAGCGCATTCCACCGCCGCCGGGTAACGCCGACGGCGCGATGCAGCTCCTCGTCTCCGCGATCGACTACAACGATTACGTCGGCCGCATGGGTATCGGGCGCATCCAGCGCGGCCGCGTCAAGCAGGGCGAGGACGTCGTCCTCATCCTCCGCGACGGCTCGCAGAAAAAGGGCCACATCACGAAGCTGACCGCGTTCGAAGGCCTGAAAAAAGAAGAGGTCTCCGAAGCCGCGGCGGGAGAGATCGTGGCAGTTGCGGGATTCGGCGACGTCGAGATCGGCGAGACCTTCTCCTCCGCCACCGAGCCCGAGCGCCTCGAGCCGATCGCCATCGATGAGCCGACCGTGTCGATGTTCTGGCTGGTCAACGACTCGCCGTTCGCCGGCACCGAGGGGAAGTACGTCACCTCGCGCAACATCAAGGAGCGGCTCGACCGCGAGCTGCGCAAGGACGTCGCGCTGCGCGTCCGCGAGACCGATCAGGCCGACCGCTTCGAAGTCTCCGGACGTGGGGAGCTGCACCTCTCCATCCTTGCGGAGAACATGCGCCGCGAAGGCTACGAATTCGCGCTGTCGCGGCCGCAGGTCATCCTCAAGGAGATCAACGGCAAGACGATGGAGCCGTACGAAGCGCTCGTCGTCGACATCGACGAGCAGCACGTCGGCACGGTCATGGAGAAGTTTCAGATCCGCCGCGCGGAGATGACCGACATGGTCAACCCAGGCACGGGCCGCGTCCGCATCGAGTTCAAGATCCCGACGCGTGGCCTCTTCGGCATCCGCACCGAGTTCCTCACCGACACGCGCGGCACCGGCCTGCTGTACCACACGTTCCTCGAGTACGGACCGTACCGCGGCGAGATCACGAGCCGCAACCGCGGCGCGCTGGTGTCGAAGGAAGCGGGCGAGACGACCGCCTACGCGATCGAGCCGCTGCAGGAGCGCTCCACGCTCTTCCTCGGGCCGGGCGCGAAGGTCTACGGCGGCCAGGTCGTCGGCGAGAACTCCCGCGACGTCGACATGGTCGTGCAGGTCTGCCGCAAGAAGCACCTGACGAACATGCGCGCGTCGAGCTCCGACATCGCCGTGCAGCTCACGCCGCCGCGCGTGATGACGCTGGAGCAATGCCTGGAGTGGATCGACGACGACGAGCTGCTCGAAGTGACGCCGCAGTCGATCCGCATCCGCAAGAAGGTGCTCGATCACTCGCAGCGCGAAGTGGCGCGCAAAAAGGCGGTCAAGGCGGAGGCGGCGGTCGAAGCCTGACATCCGGCCTGAGGGAAATCCCTCCCCTTTTGCGCGACTAAGATTGAGGACTCCATGTCCCTCGCCTCAGGCGCGCTGCTCGGTCCATACGAAATCCTTTCGCCCATCGGTGCAGGCGGCATGGGACAGGTGTTCCGTGCGCGCGACAAACGCCTCGGGCGCATCGTCGCGATCAAAGTCCTGCCGCCGCATCGCTTCGCCGTGCGCGACTGGTCGCAGCGCTTCCGGCGCGAAGCGGTGGCCATCTCGGCGCTCAATCATCCGAACGTCTGCGCGCTGTTCGACGTCGGCGAGACGGTCGTCGATGACGAGACGGTCTCGTTCATCGTCATGGAGTTTCTCGACGGCGAGACATTGCGCGATCGCCTGCGACGCGGCGCGATTCCGGTGCGGCAGTCGATCGACAGCGCGGTGCAGATCGCGAACGGGCTCGCCGCCGCGCATCGCAAGGGGCTCGTTCATCGCGACCTGAAACCGGAGAACGTTTTTCTCACGCGCGACGGCGTGGTGAAGATCCTCGACTTCGGCCTGGTCAAAGTGATCGACGAGCTCGATCCGTCGTCGTCCGATCAGAAACAGACGCAGCCCGGGACGATCGTCGGCACCGCCGCGTACATGGCGCCGGAGCAGATCCGCGGCGAGCCGCTCGACCTGCGCGCCGACATCTTTTCGTTCGGCGTGGTGCTGTACGAGATGCTCACCGGCGAGCAGCCGTTTCATGGCGACACCGCGGTCGACACGATGTCGCAGATCCTCAACGACGAGCCGGAGGAGCTGACCGGATTTCTCCCCGAATCGGCGGCCGGCGTCGCGGAGATCGTCCGCCGCTGCCTGATGAAAAATCCCGACGATCGCTTCGCCTCGGCGCGCGATCTCGGCTTCTCGCTCGAAGCACTCTCGCGCGGCTCGCACCCGCCGCGGCGCGGTGTGGACGTCTCGTCCGCACAGCGAAAGAAAACGAGCGGACGAGACGTCCGCTCCCCTCTTGTCGGCGTCGCGCTGGTCGCCGGCCTGGTGCTCATGATCGCGGCGGGACGGCATTTCGCGTCGCATGACGATGATCCCGGCCCGCCCACGGCGCGTCCGCTCACGCACTCCGGCAAAGACGGCGCGGCGGCAGCATCGCCCGACGGCCGCTTCATCGCATTCGTCTCATCGCGTGACAGCCACGCGCGCGTCTGGCTGAAGCAGCTCGCGGATGGCACCGAGGTCGCGCTGACGAGCGGACCGGAAGACTGGGCGCCGCGTTTTTCGCCCGACGGCGCGACGCTCTACTTCACGCGCGCCACCTCCGCCGACATCGCCGTCTACCGCGTTCCGGTCCTCGGCGGCGAGCCGCGCAAAGTCATCGACAACGCCTTCGACGCCGACATCTCGCACGACGGCCGCCGCCTCGCCTTCATCCGCAATCGCGTCGCCGGCACGCGCTACTCGTCGCTCTGCGTCGCGTCGTCCGACGGCACCGCGGTCAAGGAGCTCGTCTCCACGCCGAGCGAAGAATTGTCCTCGCCGCGCTGGTCGCCCGACGGCGAGCACATCGTCGTCACGAACAACCCGCGATCGACGACCGGCGGCTCGCTGCTGCTCGTCGATGCCGACGGCGGCGCTCAGCGCACGATCACGCGTCCGGTGTCGCACGGCAATTGTTCCGCCGCCGCGTGGACGCGCGATTCGCGCGGTGTGATCTTCACCGAGCTCGAGACGATGGCCACGCTGGCCATGCGCGGCCGCGGCGGTCCGGCGCGCGTGCTGCTGTACGACCTCGCATCGGAGACGTTCCGCCCGATCGTCTGGAATCCGCACGCGTCGGCCGACACGATCGACCTGCTGCCGGACGGTCGCCTCGTCTTCTCCGAAGATTTCACGCGGCAGAACCTGCAGGAGATCGGCCTGGCGCAATCGAACGCGCACTGGCTGACGCGCGGCACCGCGATCGATCGCCAGCCGGCGTACGCGCCCGACGGTACGCGCGTCGTCTTCACCTCGGATCGCAGCGGCAATCCCGACATCTGGGAAGTCGTCCCCGCGACCGGCGCGGTGCGCAGACTCACCGACGATGCGGGCATCGATTGGGATCCGGTCATCGCCGCGGACGGACATCTGTTGTGGAGCTCGAGCCGCGCCGGACATTTCGAAGTATGGAGCGCGACCGGCGACGGCGAAGCGGCGCGCCAGGTGTCGAGCGACGGCGGCGATGCGGAGAACCCGACCACGCCGCGCACCGGCAACTGGATTTATTACGACTCGAGTCATCCGCAGAAGGACGGTCTCTGGCGCGTGCACGTCGACGGCAGCGCGGCGGCGATGGTCGTGCGCGGCGAGACGGCGCATCCGGCGGTGTCGGCGGACGGCGAGTTCGTCCTCTTTCATCGCCCCGAGGCGGACGGCGGCACGTGGACGCTGGTCGTGACGCGCATTGCCGACGGCGCGACGTTCGACGTCGCGCGCATGCTCCGCCGCGCCGCCCGCGGCCAGTGGATCGGCGCCACGCACACCATCGCCTACATCACCGACGAAGGGCTCTTCGCGCAGGAGTTCGTGCCGGGCACCGACACGACCGCCACCCGCCGCGCGCTCGTGACGCCCGGCCGCGACGCGACGATCGAGACGTTCGGCATCGCGCCCGACGGCAGGCACGCGGTGCTCTCGATCTTCGAGCCGGAGTCGGACCTGATGATCACGGACCGGATCGAGGCGCTGGCGAAGTAATCACACCGGCCGCTGCAGCGAGCGCGGATCTTCCCCGGCGCGCAGCGAGATGCGCGAGCCTTCTTCGCCGAGCTCGAGGCATTCGAAGTAGTTGCGGATGTACTGCCCGAGGCGGTCGCCGGCGATGTGGGCGCGCTCGAGATCGTCAACTAATTGACGACCGAGCTGCGCCGCCTCGTCGCGCACGCGCGAGGCTTCGTCGCCCTGCGGGTTCTCCTCGTTCGCGCTGTAGCGGAAGAGGAGGTTCGACATCGCCTCGGCGGTCTCCAGCACCGCATCGGCCTGCAGGCCGTTCTCCTCGGTGTGGCGCTCGAGGAGGTTGAGGATGCGGTCGGCCATCCGTCCGGCATGCGGGATGTCGAGCGGGATGTCGAAGTGGGCCATGCGACCATTGTAGCGATGCTCATCTTCGCGCTCGTCGTGGCCCTCGCCGCCGCATTCAATGTCGCTGCCGTGCGGCTGCTGACGCGATTGCACCCGCGGCGCAAGCGGATCGACATCGCGCTGGCGATCGCGTGCAACCTGATGTGGCTCTTCTTCCCGATCCTCAACGCGCGCACCGATTTCTCGCGCTGGACGCGCGCGATCCTCGGGCCGCCCTGGTTCGCCTGGCTCGCGTTCGCGATCGTTTATTCGATCGTCATCGGCGTCGCGCGGATCGCGAGCGAGCGGTTCGCGCGCAATGCGTCACGCGCGTTTCTCTCGCTCACGCTGATCGCCGCGGTGGTCGGTTACTACACGGCGCTCGTGCCGCTGCACGTTGCACACGTTCCGGTGCAGGTCGGAAGACGCGCGAAGCTCGTGCTGATCGCCGATCTGCACACCGGGCTCTTCTCGCGTCCATCGCGGCTGGAGACGATCTTCCGCACCGCGGCGGCGCAGCATCCCGACGCGATCCTCCTCGCCGGCGACCTGATCGACGACGATCCGTACTTCACGCCGAAGCTGCTCGCCGCGACACGCGTCGTGCCGCCATCGATCCCGATCCTCGCCACGCTCGGCAATCACGAGACGTACGGCGCGCCGTTCGAGCACATCGAAAAACTGCGCGGCACACGCATCCGGTTGCTGATGAACGAAGGCTACGCCGTCGGCCCGCTGTGGATCGCCGGACTGTCCGATTACGCGGCGCTGCGCAACGTTCCGCAACTCGCGCCGAACCTCGACGCCGCGCTGCGCGGTAAACCGGCGGACGCGTTGCCGATCGTCGTCGCGCATCAGCCGCGCGCGTTCGCGGACGCGAAGCGGCACCGCATCCCGCTCACGCTGTGCGCGCACACCCACGGCGGCCAATGCGGCTTCCGTCCCCTCCACTGGACCCTCGCCGGTGTGTTCGTGAAGTACGACATGGGCCTCTATCGCGAAGGCCCCGCGCAGCTCTACGTCAACACCGGCACCGGCTACTGGCTCCTCCCCTGGCGCCTCGGCCTTCCCCCCGAGCTCACCCTCCTCGACTTAAGTTAAAAAATTGGGGTCGCATCTGGAAATTTAACTTAACGAGTTAAGTTAAATTTCCAGATGCGACCCCCTCTCTAGACGACGTTGAAGGTATCGAGAAAGATCAGCGGCGGCGCTTCTTCGGAGCGAGCACTTCTGCCAGTGCCTCATCGTGACGCTCCGATACCGGCGCCAGCTTGCCCTGTTTAGATTTGCACGATCCGACAAACGAAAAGTCACGAATCGACAGGGGCCGCGGCGTCCCGGAGCCAGAGAGACATTCGCGAACGATCGACGCCATCGAGCGCTTCTCCTCGAAGGACCGCTTTCTCAACGAGGCGTACGTGTCGTCATCGATCTGGATCATCATCCGGCGCATGTGATGTCAAGTATCCGATATCACCGTGGTCCCGCCACCTCCGCCGCCCACAACCTCCGCGCGCCCGCCGCTGGATCGAATACGCCGTTGAACATCGTCTCGACGACCCGCGCGACACCGCTCGACACGTCGACGTTGCCGGCGATCTGCTCGCCTTCGCCGAACGCGTACCGGAACGAGGTCGCCTGTGCGCCGGTGGGGAGCACGTTCGTCTCGAAGACGCCGCGATAGCCGGCGGTCCACGTCAGGTCGCCTTGCGTGAAGATCGAGAACGTGCCGTTCGGATTGCGCACCGCGTCGATGAGCGTCGAGCCGTCGACGCGGCCAAGGATGGGCGTGCCGGGCGAATAGGAGCGGCGGCGCGATGAAACCGGGCCGTTGATGATCCGGAACTGCGTCGAGTTGCCGATCGTCCACGCGATCAGCGACGGCTCGCCTGCCGCGACGCGCGGCGCCGAGTACAGTCCCGAATTGAACGCCGGCGCGACGACGAAATCGTCGATCTCCGCCAGATCGCGCGCCACGAATGCGCCGCTGATGAACGATCGCATCGGATTGTGAAACAGCGCGCATTCGTTGCGCCACGCCAGCAGGTAGCGCGTGCCGGTCCACCCGAGGGAGACGTCGCGCTGCGCGATCGCTTCGCGGGACGGCATCACCACGCCGGCGCCATCGAGCACCATCCCTTCCGGCGTCACGCGGTTCAGGATCACGCGCGTGCCGCCGGTGAGAAAACAGATCCCTTCGTTCGCCACCTCGCGAATCGACGCCACGAGCCAACCGGTGCCGTCCGACGCGACGTCCGCCTGCAATCCCGGGAGCGTTTCGCCGACGTCGATGTCCGCGCCGTCGATGATCTCGCCGGACGCCGACACACGCCGCGCGACCACTTCCGCTTTGCCCGGCTCCGTCATGCGTAGCCACACCACGAGGTAGTCGGTGCCGTTGAACGCGGCGACCGGATTCGTGTTGTCGCCGTCGCTCGACAGCTGCCGCCCGGCGCGATCGAAGCCGCCGATGAACACCTGCCGGTGCGCGCCGATCTGCTCGTCCCACACCAGCAGTTTTCCGGCGATGAAGCCGTTCGTCTGGTCCGTCTTGCTGCGCGAGATCAGGAACGGCTCGCCCGCGCCGGAGAGCGTCAGCACCGATCCGAAAACGTCCGTATCAGCGATGGTGCGCAGGCCAGCGGCGAGCATTGTCGAGCCGTTCGTCGCCAGCCGCGCGGGAATCACCGGCAGCGCGGCAGGCGGCGTGACGAAGCCGTCCGATGCCACCGTCATGTAGAACGAACTGCCGTTTTCCTGATACGCGATCCAGAGCCGCCCGCAGGCGCTCACGACGTCCGTCGCCGCGGCGGCATTCGGCGTGAGCTGGGCCGCCGCGCCGCCGACTTCCATCACCCAAACGCCGAACTGATCGCCCCACGCCACGATGTCGCGCGAGCCGTCGGACGTCGCCGCGACGCCGTTGATGCGCGACGCCACGCCGCGAATGAGAAACCAGTCGCCGGCGACACCGCTGCTGCTGATCCGTCGGCCGTACAGCGCATCGGTGTCACCCGCCGGATGCGACGACACGACGAGAAATCCGTTCGCGTCACTGAGCAGCGCGATCTTCGCGTCGGGACTGCCGATTTCCATCGCCGGCGTGATCGCATCACCGTTGTCGTCGAAGAGCGTCGCGCTCAACGTGCGGCAGCGGCAGACGACGAGATGCACCGCGCCGTTCCACGCCGTCAGCGTCGCGCCCTCTTCGCCGCCGTTCGTCAGCGGCACGCGCGTCCGCCGTTCGACGCGGCCGAACGAATCGATCACCGCCGCGCTCATCTGCCCGTCCGAATACCACGCGGCGAAGTAGCCGTCGCGTCCGGACGAGAGGCTCACGCCGCGCGCGAGGATATTGCCCGGATCGAGCGGCGTCGCGGTCGTCGCGGCCGGCGTCGAGATCCAGACGCTCGACCCCAGCGGGTACGGCGCGAAGGTCGTCCACGCGGTGAGGTAGCCGCCGTGCGATGCGACGACGGCGCCGCCCTGCCCAAACGCGGACGGGCCGGTGCGCGCGTCGGGCGTGAACTCGGTGTATGCGAAGGCGGACGTTGCGGCGAGGAGAGAGAGCGCGAGGAAAAGGGAAAAGGACTTCATCGGGTCACCAGGAGGCAATTACGGATCTGCGGCCAGGAGCGTCGGCAACGCCTGCGCGACGTTCGCCTCGAGCTTGATGTCGGCGAGCTCATCGCCGCGCGTTGGGCCGATGTTCACGATCGCGATCGGGATGGCGCGCTCCGCGGCGCGCTTGACGAAGCGGAAGCCGGACCAGACGGTCAGCGACGAGCCGGCGACGAGGAGCGCATCGGCCTCGTCGACGCGCTGCATCGCATACGTCACTTTCTCCTTCGGCACCGACTCGCCGAAGAAGACGACGGCCGGCTTGAGCACGCCGCCGCAGCGATCGCATTCCGGAACGCGGAAGCCCTCCACCGCCGATGCCGGCAGCGCGGCGTCGCCGTCCGGCGCGAACTCCGCTTCGTCCGCGCGCAGCACGTGCCACGGCGCATTCGCCAGCCACTCCGCGTTGATCGCGGCGAGCCGCTCCTGGATCGCGCCGCGCGAAAACTCGGCATGGCAATCGAGGCAGACGACGACGCGATTGCGTCCGTGCAGCTGCACCACCGCGCGGCTCCCCGCCTCCTGATGCAGGTCATCGACGTTCTGCGTGATCAGCTGATGCACGGCGCCGCGCGACTCGAGCTCGGCGAGCGCGCGATGCGCCGCGTTCGGCCGCGCCGCCGCGAAACGCGGCCATCCTCTGAAACTGCGGGCCCAGTAAAACCGGCGCACCTCCGCGCTGCGAACGAACGACCCGTAGAGGATCGGCTTGTGCCGCGTCCACGCCCCTCCGGGACTCCGGTAATCCGGAATGCCGGATTCGGTGGAAACACCGGCGCCGGTCAGGACGACGAGGCGGCGCGAGCGCCTCACGAAATCGTTAAGTTGAATTTCCAGATCCGACCCCGATTTCTTAACTTAATCGAGCATCTTGTCGAAGACGTGCGATGTCTTGGTGACGACGTAGCCGTGCTTCTCGTAGAACGTGCGCGTCCGGTCGCGGGCGACGTTGCTGCGGACGCGGATGCGCTGCATGCCGCGCTGCAATGCCCACGCCTCGGCGGCGGCGACGAGGTGCGCGCCGAGGCCGAGGCCGCGCTCCTCTTCGTCGACGATCAGGCCGTGGATCTCGGCGAACGGATCGGTGGCCAGCGACTCGACGATCATCACCTCGATCCAGCCGCGCACGCGGCCGTCGCGCTCCGCCACGATGACATCGCGCGCGCCGCTGAGCTGTGCCGCTTCGAGCCGCTCGCGCATCGACGCCTCGTCCGTCGGATAGCCGAGCTGCTCGGCCAGCCGCGCGACCTCCGCCGCATCGCGGCCCTCCGCGCGGCGCAGCACATCGCCGGTCACGGCTTGAACGGCTCCCGAATCCGGCGGCCCGTCGCGAGGTCGGTCAGCGCGTAGATCAGCACCCTCTCCCCTTTCTGCAGATCGGCGATCTCGATCTTCTCGTCGACGTCGTGTCCGGGATACGGTTTGCCCGGGAACCACATGCCGAACGCGATGGAGTTCGGGACGCGCTTCGCGTACGTGCCGCCGCCGGAGATCGACGGCCGTTCGGCGACGCCGGTTGCGCGCTCGTAATCGCCGAGCAGCCGCTGGATGAGCTTCGCGCGCGGATTGAAGCCGAGCGTCTTATCGCCGAAGTAACCGCCGGCCACGAGCGACGCGCCGGTCGTGCGGTTGAAGTCGGCGACAAATTTCTCGAGGTACTTCTGCAACTCCTCGCCCGTGCGCGGCGGCGTGCTGCGGATGTTGATCGTCAGCGTGTACTTCTGCGTGTCCTGCGGATCCATGGCGATCGTCGCGACGTTCACCGCGTAACGGCCCCACAGCGGATCGCTCTCGCGGAAGCCGAGGCCGGTGCCGTAGAGGTCCTGGCCGGCGATGCGCGCGAAGGTGAAGAGATCGTTCGCGCCGCCGCTCGGGAGGATGTTCTCCATCACGCGCGCCAGCGCCACCAGCGCGTTGCGTCCGCCTTCGATGTTCACGCCGGCGTGCGCGGAGTGCCCGTACACGACGATGCGCAGCGTGTCGACGTCGTCCTTCATCTGGAGACGCGTTCCTTCCGGCAGCGGCACCGCGCGGATGGCGTTCATGACCGGCTCCCACCGGCCGTAGCCTTCCTTCCAGTGCAGCGTCAGCTCGGCGTGATCGGGCACGATGCTCGGACCGAGTCCGGCCCACATCCCGAAGATGACCTCGTACGGCTTCTCCACGCCGGGACGCTCCGCGAGCGTCGTCGTCACCGTCAGCGAGTTCCACGCTTTCTCGCCGACGACGACGGGAAACGCGGAGTCGAGCACGAGCGAGTAATCGGGCGGCGCGTGCGTCTTCAGATACTCCGGCATTTCGTCGGCGTCCGATTCCTCGCTGCTGCCGACGAGCAGGCGGACGGTGTGCGTCCGCTTCACGCCGCTCTCCTTCAGTGCCTTCATCGCGAGCAGCGCCTGCACGAGCGGTCCCTTGTCGTCGGCGGCGCCGCGGCCGTAGACGTACTTGTCGTCGAACGTGCCGCCGAACGGCGGGAACGACCACGCTTCGGCATCGACCGGCTGCACGTCGCCGTGCACGATGAGGCCGAGGACCGGCGCGTTTTTGTCCGCGGCGGGCAACTCGATCTCCGTGATGTGGCCGGCGTCGCGGACGACGAAGCCGAGCGCTTCGCCGGTCTTCATCAGCCACGCTTTCTGATCGGCGAGCGCCTGGTCGCCGTGCTCGAAGGTCGGAAAGCGAAGGACCTCGGAGAGCATCGGGACGAGCCGTTTCGTTTCGACGGTGTCGTAATGCTGCTGCACTCGGGCGACGTTGCCGCCGAGGCTGGCGAGAAGAAATACAAACGGAAGCATGGCCCGTAGGTTACACAAACTCGGCTACCATTCCTGAAACCAACTTCACGAGAGGGATCCATGAAAACGTTCCTGAAGATCGTCGGGGGCATTGCCCTGGTCGTCATCGGCCTGGCCGCGGGGGCCGCGAGCTGGCTGCATTTCAAGAAGCCGGCGTCGCATCCCGCATCGGCGGAGAAGATCGAAGCGACGCCGGAACGGCTCGCGCGCGGCGAGTACGTCGTCGAGCACGTGTCCGACTGCCTCGGCTGTCACTCCGATCACAACCTCAAATATTCGATCCCGGTGAAGCCCGGCAGCGAGGGCGAGGGAGGCTTCATCTTCGACGAGAAGCTCGGCTTCCCCGGCGTCGTCGCGGCGCAGAACATCACGCCCGATCCGGAGTTCGGACTCGGCAAATGGACCGACGGCGAGATCCTGCGCGCGATCCGCGAAGGCGTCGACCGCAACGGCGACGCGCTCTTCCCGATGATGCCGTACGAGCACTTCCGCTACATGAGCGATGAAGATGCGAAGTCGGTCGTCGTCTATCTCCGGACGCTGAAGCCGATCCACAAAGGCGTGCCGGCGAAGAAGCTCAACTTCCCGGTGAATTTCATCGTGAAGTTCGTCCCGAAGCCGCTCGACGCGCCGGTGCAGGCGCCGGACAAGAAGGACCGCATCGCGTACGGCAAGTACCTCACCACGATCGGCGGCTGCCACGAGTGCCACACGCCGCACGACGCGCACAACAACCTCGTCGCCGGCAAGGATTTTTCGGGCGGCTGGGAGATGGCCGGACCGTGGGGCCGCAACTTCACGGCGAACCTCACGCCGATGCCTTACACGTTCGTCGGCCGCGCCACGCGCGAGGAGTTCATCAGCCGCTTCAAGTCGTTCGCGAGCATGACGGCGGAAACCGCGCCGGATGCGAAGCCGGGCTCGAACACGGTGATGCCGTGGGTGGCGTTCGGAAAGATGACGGACGAGGACCTCGGCGCGATCTACGACTACCTGCGGACCGTGCCGCCGATCGACCACAAGCTGAACACATTCCCCGATCGGAAGGGATGAAGGTAATCAGTGCACGCTCAGCGAATCCATCTTCTCGAATGAATTCGTAAACGCGGTCACTTTCCACGCGCCGTCGCGCTGTTTCAACGTCACGACCTGCTTCATCGTCGCGAACATTGCCGGCCGGATCGATTCGACTCCGGCCGGATTGAACAGCACGGTCTGCGTCGCGTGCAGGATCACGGCTCCGTCGGCTCCGTTCTCGCGCGTATCGATGACGAAGCGCGACGGGAAGAGCGTCTGGAACATCGCCGGTCCGGCGCCGATCCGCTCCTGCGTCCCGAGCTCGCCGAGCTCCGCGGCGGTGAGTCCGTCGGCCATCGCGGCCGCGGCGTCGTAGCGGCGCTGCAGCACCTCCTCGGCGAACTGTTTGTAGCGCTCCTCGACGGCGTTCTTGCCGAAACGGCCGCAAGCGACAAGAACGAGCGTGATGACGATGGCGAGTTTTTTCAGCATCGGTTGATGTCCTCGCTTTCCAGCACGTGCTTCGGATAGCCGTTCGCGGCGACGTTGATCATCGCGCGCCCGATCTGCTCCGTCGTCGTGACGTAACGCGGCAGCATCCGCACGAGCAGCGGCATCAGCGGCGCGGCGAGCGCGTAAAAGAGGCGATACGACGTCGTCTTCGACTTGATGCCGTGCATCGGACGGATGATCGCCGGCCGGAACATGTACGCGGCCTTGAACGGCATCCGCAGCAGCGCATCCTCGGCGGCTTTTTTCACGCGCGCCCACATCGCGCGGCCGTCGGTGCCGGCGCCGGAGACGAAGATGAACGTCATCGCCGGCGACACGACCGCGTTCGCGGCGGCGAGCGTGACGTCGTACGTGATGCGGCGGTAATCGGCCTCGGTCATGCCGGATGACGTGACGCCGAGGCAGAAGAAGCAGGCGTCGTAACCGGCGATCGGCGCGAGGTGGAGGAGATCGGGCTCGACGCGCTCGCGCAGTTTCGCGTGCGTTTGTCCGGTCGCGGCGCGGCCGACGGTCAGCACGTCCGTGACGCGCGGATCGAGCAGGCATTCGCGCAGAACCCCTTGCCCTACCATCCCGGTCGCACCGAACAGAATCACCTTCATACTGGCAACAGCTTATGTCCGATCTCAGTTTTCTCGATTTCAACGCCGATTTCTCGTCGCCCGCGACGATGGCCGCGTACGACGAGCTGCCGCTCTGGTCGGCGATGTTCGGCCTGCTCCTGCTGGAAGAAGTGCCGCTGACCCGCGTGCGGACCGCGCTCGACGTCGGCTGCGGCACCGGCTTCCCGCTGATCGAGCTGGCGGAGCGCCTCGGGCCAGCGGCATTCGTGCACGGCATCGATCCGTGGTCCGCCGGACTACAGCGCGCGAAAGAGAAAATCGCCGCACGCGCAACGCCGAACGTGCAGATTCACGAGGGAAGCGCGACGTCGATGCCATTCGACGACCGCTCCTTCGACCTCATCGTCTCGAACCTCGGCGTGAACAACTTCGACGACCGCGACGGCGCGATCCGCGAATGCCGCCGCGTCGCGCGCGACGGCGCCACGCTCGCGCTGACCACGAACCTGCAGGGCCACATGCGCGAGTTTTACGAGGTGTTCGCCGAAGTGCTGGAGGACGACGCCAGCCGCGCGCGCTTGCGGGCGCACATCGAGCACCGTGCGACCGTTGCCGGCGTGCGCGAGCTGCTCGATCGCCACGGCTTCGCAGTCACGCGCGTCGTCGAGCGCGAAGGGGTGATGCGCTTCGCCGACGGCGCGGCGCTGCTGCATCACCACTTCATCAAGCTCGGCTTTCTCGACGCGTGGAAGGAAGTCGTCGCCGGCCAGGAGCGCGCGGTGTTCGCGAAGTTGCTCGAGCGGTTGCAGGGCGAGATGCGGCTGACGATTCCGATGGCGTACATCGAAGCGAAGGCGGCACGCTGACCAGCTAACCATCCTTCTTCGGATGCGCCAGGATGTCGTTGCAGATCTCGACGCACTCGTCGCAGATATAGACGTTCGGTCCGGCGATCAACTTCTTCACGTCGCGCTGCGACTTGTTGCAGAACGAGCAGTGGAACTCCGGGCCGGTGCGGGGCGGCGGCTCGCGCTTCGGCTTACGGCGGAGAAAGCCGAACATGATGTGAATATCGTACGCCCGCGCCGAGCCCGTCACGAAATGGAAGCAGTGACAGCAAGCACGCGTTAACGTCCGCAACAAACCGTCCACACCCCCGTACAATCGAGAGACTCGCAAACCTGCCAGGAGGAACCATGTCCAACGAGCTTCGCATCGAGGGTCTGTCGAAGACCTACCCCAACGGCGTGCGCGCGCTTCAGGACGTCACGCTGACGATCCCCACCGGAATGTTCGGTCTGCTCGGACCGAACGGCGCGGGCAAGTCGACGCTCATGCGCACCATTGCCACGCTGCAGGAAGCCGACTCCGGCTCCATCACGTTGGGTGACCTCGACGTCCTCCGCGAGAAGGACGCGGTCCGCCGCATCCTCGGCTACCTCCCGCAGGAATTCGGCGTCTACCCGCGCATCAGCGCCGAGGCGATGCTCGATCACTTCGCGGTCCTCAAGGGCATCACGAACAAGCGCGAGCGGCGCGAAGTCGTCAGCGCACTCCTCCGCCGCACCAACCTCTACGAAGCGCGCAAGCAGAGCCTCGGCACCTACTCCGGCGGCATGCGCCAGCGCTTCGGCATCGCCCAGGCGCTCCTCGGCAATCCGCAGCTGATCATCGTCGACGAGCCGACCGCGGGCCTCGATCCCGGCGAGCGCGTCCGCTTCCACAACCTCCTGGCGGAGATCGGTGAGAACGTCGTGGTCATCCTCTCGACGCACATCGTGGAAGACGTCAGCGACCTCTGCTCGAGCATGGCCATCATCAACGGCGGGCGCCTCCTGATGACCGGCGAGCCGCTGCAGTCGATCCGCGATCTCGACGGCAAGGTGTGGAAGAAGATGATCGCGAAAGAAGATCTCGACGATTATCAGAAGAACTACGCGGTCATCTCCACGAAGCGGATCACCGGCCGGACGTTGATTCACGTCTGGGGCGAGCAGCAGCCCGATCCGTCGTTCGAGCCGGTCTCGACCTCGCTCGAAGACGTCTACTTCTCGACGCTGGACAAGTCGGCGAAGGGCGAGGAGCAGGCCGCGTGACCTGGCAAATCTTCAAATTCGACCTGAAGTTCCACTTCCGCAGCCCGCTGTTCTACATCCTGTTCGTCCTCTTCTTCCTCTTCACGTTCGGAGCGGTGGCCAGCGATGCGATCACCGCGGGCGGCTCGCTCGGCAACATCAACCGCAACGCGCCGTTCGTCATCATGCAGCTGCTGCTGGTGATGTCGACGATCTTCGGCGTAATCACGGCGACCGCATACGTCGCGAACGCGGTGCATCGCGATTTCGAGCTGAACACCGACTCGCTCTTTTTCTCGTCGCCGGTGAAGAAGTCGCAGTATCTGGCGGGACGTTTCCTGGCAGCGTTCACCATGGTGGCGCTCGTTCACACCGGCGTGGTCTTCGCGATCATGCTCGGCTCCAAGATGCCGTGGGTCGATCAGGCGCACGTCGGTCCGTTCGTCTTGAAGCCGTACCTCTTCTCCTATTTCGTCCTGATCCTGCCGAACCTGCTGCTGTTCTCGGCCATCTTTTTCGCCGTCGCCGCGCTGACGCGCAGCCTGCTCTGGACGTACGTCAGTGTCGCGGCCTTCTACGTCGCGTACATCGTCACGCGCATTCTGATCGCGTTCAACGTCGAGAATCGCACGCTCAAGAGCCTGAGCGATCCCTTCGCGCTGACGCCGTTCGGGCTCGACACGCGCTACTGGACGGTATTCGAGAAGAACTCGAAGCTGCTCGCGCTCAACGGCGCGTTCCTGTACAACCGCATCCTCTGGCTCAGTGTGGCCGTCGTGCTGCTCGCCATCACCTTCGTGAAGTTCCGCATGCAGGTGGCCAGCGCGGGCGGCGGACGCCGCAAGGCGGAGCCGGCGGAGCCGATCGAGCGGATCCCGCTGGCGCTGCCGGAGGTCACACGGCGGTTCGATCTCGGCGCCGCGTGGCAGCAGTACAGAAGCATCGTGCGCATCGAGTGCAGCGCGATTCTGCGCAGCATTCCGTTCTTCGTCATCCTGATGCTCGCGGTCATCAACATCGCCCTCGGCGCGGCTCTCGGCCAGACGATCTTCGGGACCTCGGTCTATCCGCTCACCCATCTGATGGTCGAGGCGATCACGAACGGGTTCGTCTTCTTCGTGCTGATCATCGCCACGTTCTATGCGGGCGAGATCGTCTGGCGCGAACGGAGCATCAAGCTCAATGAAGTGAACGATGCGATGCCTGCTCCGACGTGGACGATGTGGGGCGGCAAGCTGACCGCGCTCATCGTGATGCTCTACGCGACGCTCGGCGTCGCCGTTCTCACGACGGTCATCGTGCAGCTCTCGAAGGGCTACACGCACCTCGAGCCGATGCTCTATCTGCAGGGCGTCTTCATGGTCGACGGCATGGACGTCCTGTTGTTCGCCGTGCTGATGTTCTTCGCCCAGATCGTCACCAACAACAAATATGTCGGCTATCTGTTCGCTGTGGCGTACATCATCAGCACCATCGCCCTCAATGCGATGCATTTCGAGCATCGCCTCTATCAGGTCTTCAATCTGCCGGACATCCGCTACTCCGACATGAACGGGTTCGGGCATTACCTCAGCCAGCACCTCTGGTTCATGCTGTACTGGACGCTGTTCGCCGGCGTGCTGCTGCAGATCGGGCACCTGCTGTGGGCCCGCGGCACGGAAACGGCGTTCGCCATGCGGCGCCGCATCGCCCGCCAGCGGTTCAATGGACGCGCCCTGGCCACGACGACCGTGCTCCTCGCGTCGTTCGCCGCGAGCGGCTGCTACATCTTCTACAACACCAACGTCCTCAATCAATACAGGACGACCGATCAACTCGAGAAGGTGCAGGCCGAGACCGAGAAGCTCTACAAGAAATACGAGCGCCTGCCGCAGCCGCGCATCACCGACGCGCAGGCGACGGTCGACATCTATCCCGAAAAGCGGGCCGTCGAAGCACGCGGCTCGTACACGATGGTCAACAAGACCGGCGCGCCGATCCGCGATCTTTACGTCACGATGAATCCTGACGTCGATGCGTTCACCTGCACGGTCCCCGGCGCGTCGATCGTGTCGAACGACCGCAAGCACGGCTTCACCATCTATCGCTTCGCCCAGCCGATGCAGCCCGGCGCGACGCTGCAGATCTCGTACACGACGACGATCCGCAATCGCGGCTTCCAGAACCAGTTCCGCGACAACACCGTCGTCGAGAACGGCACCTTCGTGAACAACTTCGCCCTCTGCCCGCACCTCGGCTACTCCGGCCAGGGCGAGCTGCAGGATCCGGTCAAGCGGAAGAAAAACGGCCTCGCGCCGGTCATCCGCATGGCGAAGATCGACGACAAAGCCGCGGTGATGAACAGCGAGCTCTCGCGCGAAGCCGACTGGATCAATCTCGACACGACCGTCAGCACCTCGCCCGACCAGATGGCCCTCGCGCCCGGCTATCTGCAGAAAGAGTGGAGCGAAAACGGCCGGCGCTACTTCCACTACAAGACGACGTCGCCGATCCTGCCGTTCTGGTCGTATCTCTCCGCGCGTTACCAGGTGAAGCGCGCGATGTGGAAAGACATCCCGATCGAGATCTATTACGACGCCAAGCATCCGTTCAACGTCGACCGGATGATCTACTCGGTCCAGAAATCGCTCGATTACTACACGGCGAACTTCTCGCCGTACCAGCACAAGCAGGTGCGCATCCTCGAATTCCCGAACTACTCGCAGTTCGCGCAGTCGTTCCCCAACACGATCCCCTGGTCGGAGTCGATCGGCTTCATCGCCGACCTGCGCGACAAGGACAGCATCGATTACGTCTTCTATGTCGGCGCGCACGAGGTGGGGCACCAGTGGTGGGCCCATCAGGTCTGCGGCGGCGACGTGCAGGGCGCGACGATGCTGACCGAGACGATGGCCCAGTACTCCGCGCTGATGGTCATGCAGAAGGAGTACGGCCGCGAGAAGATGCGGAAGTTCCTCAAGTACGAGCTCGATCGTTACCTCAGCGGCCGCGGCGGCGAGCTGGTCGCCGAGATGCCGCTGATGCTGGTGGAGAACCAGCCGTACATCCACTACCGCAAAGGCTCGCTCGTGATGTACGCGCTGCAGGACCAGATCGGCGAAGACCGCGTCAACGCCGCGCTGCGCGAGTTCATCCGCAAGCACGCCTTCGGCGGCCCTCCCTACCCGACCACGAAGGACCTCGTGGCGGAGTTCCGCGCGGTGACGCCGCCGGAGAAGCAGGCCATGATCGACGACCTCTTCGAGACGATCACGCTGTTCGACAACAAGACCACCGAGGCGAAGTCGACGCAGCGCGCCGACGGCAAGTACGTCGTCACCGTGACGGTCGAATCGAAGAAGTACCGCTCCAGCGACCGCGGCGCCGAGACGTACGTCCCGCTGCACGACATGATCGACATCGGCGTCCTCGGGCCGTCCAAAAACAAGAACAACGACAACGTGCTGCTGATCGAGCGGAAACTGATCACGCAGCCGACGATGACGTTCGAGATGGTGGTGGACAAGAAACCTGCGAAAGCCGGAATCGATCCGCTGAACATCCTGGTGGACCGGAATCCGGACGACAACACGAAGACGGTGGAGTGAGCGGTTTACCGCACCGCCTCGAGGACGTACACGATCCCCGAGGCGGTGACCAGTCCGGCGAACGTGAAGAGGATCAGCGCGAAGCGCGGCCGGTGGTGCACGCGCTGGAGCAGGTCGCTGGCGCCGAGGTAGAGCAGGAAGCCGGCGAAGAACGCGAGCTGGTGCGCGACCATGCGCGGGCGGATGTCGACCACGTTCGTCAGCAGCGCGCCGGCCACCGGGGCGAGCGCGTCGACGCCCAGCAGCACCGCGGTGCGCGGGATGTTGTTGTTCGAGGCCAGCATGAACGTGACGGTGTTGAGGCCGTCGGCGAAATCGTGCGCCACCACCGCGAGCAGGACCACGAGTCCGATCTGCGGCGAGGCCTTGAAGCCGACGCCGATCGCCAGGCCGTCGAGAAAGCTGTGGAACGAGAGGCCGATCGCTCCCACCACGCCGACGTTGTGATGATGTCCCGGCTCGTCGTGCGCCTTCTCGCTGTGGATGATCGTCGCCTTCTCCAGCAGGAAGATGCCGAGGAAGCCGCAGATCATCGTGATCATCAGCGTACGGATGTCGATCTGCTCGCGATGCGCCAGCTCGACCACTTCCGGCAGCAGGTCGAGGAACGCCACGCCGATCAGCAGGCCGGCCGAGAAGGCCATGATGTAGAGCAGGTATTTCCGGTAGCGCAGCGCGAACGCGCCGCCGGCGAGGGTCATGAGGAATGCGGAGAGGGCGTAAACCGCGCTCATTCGCGGCGTAGTGTACGTGGGATCGTGACCTCGTTGGCGGTGAACCGTCGAAGCAATATGTCCACGAGACTCCTCGTCCGCTCGATCCTCGTTTTCGTCCTGTTCGGCGCGCTCGCCGCGCAGGCGCAGAGCCGGGGACAGGGCCGGCGCTCGGGACCGGGCACCGGCAATCCGGACGATCACCTCGTCCCGTGGAAGTACCTGCAGGCCGACGAGCTGGCGCACGATCATCCGGTCACGCTCTACTGGGTGCCGAAGTCGCTGCAGCAGGCCGAAGACTCACCGCTGATGGAGTCGCAATACCTGCTCGATGCCTCGACCCGCTGCGTCGACCTCGAGGTGCTGCTGCCCGAGCGCGCGGCGCTCCTCGCGAAGCTGAACGTGACTGCGCCCGCGGCGTTCATCGTCGACCGCAAGGGCGAGATCACGCGGAAGCTCGACAAGCCGACGCCGAAGAGCATCGAGACGCTGCTGGCCGCGGAGCTGACGGTGCACGACGACGCGATGTACCACGACCTCCTCGAAGCCGGACGGCAGGAGAAGGCGGGCAACAGCGCGGCCGCGATCGAGCTCTACAAGAAGATCTGGGACGACCGCTGCCTCTTCTCCATCGCAGGCACCGAGGCCCAGCGCGGACTCAAACGCCTCGGCGTAACGGTCAAGGAGACGCCCGCCCCGCCGCCGCCCGACCCGAGCCTGAAGCCATCGCGGACGACGACGACCTCGCACTGAGCGCAGTTCTTGCTCCCTCCCCGCCGATGCACCTGGAGGGATTGTGGCGCGTGGTCATCATCGCGCCGGTCAGCTACATCGCGCTCGCGTTCGTCATCCGGCTCGCCGGCAAGCGCGTGTTGTCGAACATGAACCCGTTCGACCTCCTCGTCACCGTCGCCGTCGGCTCGACCATCGCCGAGTTCGTGCTCGATCAGCGCGTGAAGTTCTGGCACGGGATGCTGGCGCTGATGGTGCCGCTCGCGCTGCAGTTCGCCGTCGCCTGGCTCGCCTCGCATTCGCAGCGCGTGGAGAAAGGGGTGAAGCAGCATCCGGCCATGCTCCTCTGGAACGGCGAGATGCTGCCGGAGATGCTGCACCACGAGATGATCACCGAAAGCGAGGTGCGGGAGGCGGCGCGCAAGGCGGGGATGACGTCGCTGCAGGAGGCGAAGGCGATCGTGCTGGAGGTCGACGGGATGATCAGCGTGGTCCGGCAGTCGGCCGGCTCGCATCCGGAGGAGTCATCGACGCTGAAGGACGTGAAGCGCTCGCCTGAGGGGTGAACTGGCCGCGCGCGCAGCGCTGCGCCGCCTCGACCAGCTCGTTGATGTCGAACGGCTTGCGCATCAGTCCCCAGATCCGCGTGACGTCCACCTCGTCGACCAGCGGCTGCGCCGCGCCGGTCATCACGATCACCCGCCGCAGCAGCGCCGGGCTCTCGCGCCCGAGGCGGTCGAGGAGCTCGAGGCCGTTGACGTCGGGCATCATGAGGTCGAGCAGGACGACCGAGTAGCTGCCGCGCTTGAGGTAATCGAACGCCACGCGGCCGTTCGGCGCGCAATCGACCGCGAAGCCGTGACGCGCGAGCAGGGTGAGGAAGAGGCCCTGCAGCCCCGGATCATCATCGACGACGAGAACGCTGAAGGTACGGCTCGGATGATCGACGCGGGACATGAGGATCAGGCCGCGTAGACACGGACGAGGAAGACGATGTCGTCTTTCTTGACGGTGGCAATTGATTCCACGCCGGGACGGGGATTGGTAAAACTGACCAGCTCCGATTCGTTCTGGTTGACGAAATGGTTGATCGCTTCGTCCGGGTTTCTTGCTTCGATCGTCATCCGCCGGGGCTCGGCCTGATAGGTCGGGCGGTGTGTCGACTCACTCGTCAGCTCGCGCGATTCAATTGTGTATTGCAATCGCAGCCTCCTGAGTTGCATCCTTTGCGTCAGATGCAAAGAGCCAGCAATTGGCGCGCCATGCTCGTCGCGACTTCCCTCTGCGTTGCGCTGCCGTCCGCGGCGCAGGAGCTCATCAGCGCGGACCGTCCCGGCATCGCCGACAGCAGCACCGTCGTCGGTCCGAAAACGCTGCAGGTGGAGGCGGGAATCGAGCGTGATTCGCATCCCGATCTGATCACGACACCGCTCCTTGTCCGCTACGGCCTGACGAAGCAGCTCGAGCTGCGCTTCGAGACCGCCGGCTGGGCCCACGCCGGCGGACATGACGGCCTCGCCCCCGCCTCCCTCGGCGTCAAGTACCACTTCCTCGACCAGCCCTCCCTCGGCGTGATCGCGCGCGTCTTCCCGCCGTCCGGCAGCGGCATCTTCAAGTCGCACGAGACGGACGCGGATGTGCGGTTAGCTGCGGACAAGGACCTGAGCGAGCAGTGGTCCGTCGAAGGAAACCTCGGCGTCGCCCACGCCGATCACGACAACTTCGCGACGGCCGCCGCGACCCTGCAGTACAACTTCTCGCCGAAAGTGAACGTCTTCATCGACGCCGGCGCCACGAGCTCCCCGTCATCATTGATTGTTGATGCCGGCGCCGCCTGGATCATCGGCAAGGACCTGCAGCTCGATGTGTCGGCGGGATGGGGAGCGCATGGTGAGGCGCCGGATCGGTTTGTGGCGGCGGGAATCGCGCGGCGGTTCTAAATCAACAAACCTCATCCTTCCGAAACGGCACCACATTCGTCCCCGACTCCTCAGCGCGCGACTCCGCGGCGGCCGTGATCATGTCGGCCAGCATCTCGATGTCGAACGGCTTGCGGATCACGGAGTGGACGATCTCGCCGTCGACGCGCCGGAACGAGGCGCTGTCGGCGGCGCTGATGAGGATGATGGCGGGATGCTGGCCGCCGCTGGCGCGGACGTGGTCGATGACGCCGTAACCGTCGATGATCGGCATCATCAGGTCGAGGATGACGACGCCGAAACGGCCGGTATCGAGTTTGGAGATAGCTTCCGCCCCGTCGCGTGCGACGTCGACCTCGAAACCCGCCCTTTGCGCAACGCGCGCGACGAGCGCGCGGATCGCCGGCTCGTCGTCCACCACCAGTATGCGGACCACGGGGCCGAGCTAAGCAATTTGCACGCCATCCGGACAGCGGACAGCAGGCAGCGGACAGCAGGTCGCTGCATTTTCAACGATTTCGCTACTGCCGTAGCTCCCGCTGTCCGCTGTCTGCCACCCGCTGTCGGCCCCGCTCTCTGGCCCGCAGTGTGCACTCCGGCGCACTCGTGCGTCGTTACATCTACTGCATCGCCGCGCTGCTGTTGATTTGCACATGCCGCAAGGCCGCCGAGCCGAACCGGCGCTCTTCCTTCCCCTTCCTCAAGCACTTCTCCGCCGCCCCCGACACCAAAACCGACCTCGTCGCCCTGCAGCAGGAAGACGGGCAGTGGGTCATGCCGGCGAAGGATTACGCGTCGCGGCGCTTCAGCGGTCTCAATCAGATCAACGCCGACAATGTCAAGAATCTCCACGTGGCGTGGACCTTCTCGATGGGCAGCGTCCGCGGCGAAGAGGCCGCGCCGCTCGTCGTCAACAACACGATGTACGTCGTGTCGCCCTTCCCGAATCATCTGTATGCGCTCGACCTGACCAGGCCGGGCGCGCCGCTGAAGTGGGACTTCAAGCCGAAGGACCCGCAGAACGCGGCGAAGGGCGTGGCCTGCTGCGACTGGGTCAACCGCGGCTGCGCCTACGCCAACGGCAAGATCTTTTTCAACGTGCTCGACGGCCGCACCATCGCCGTCGACGCGAACAGCGGCGCGCAGGTGTGGGAGACGCTCCTCGCCGACATCAACCGCGGCGAGTCGCTGACGATGGCCCCGCTCGTCGTGAAGAACAAGGTGCTGGTCGGCAACAGCGGCGGCGAGTTCGGCGTCCGCGGCTGGCTCACCGCGCTCGACACCGAAACCGGCAAGATCGCCTGGCGCGCCTACACCACCGGTCCGGACAAGGACGTACTGATCGGCCCGAACTTCCATCCTTTCTACCCGCTCGACCGTGGCACGGACCTCGGCGTCAAAACCTGGCCGCCCGACATGTGGAAGATCGGCGGCGGCAGCGTCTGGGGCTGGATCTCCTACGACCCGCAGCTCGATCTCATCTACAGCGGCACCGCGAATCCCGGTCCGTGGAACCCGGAGCAGCGCCCCGGCGACAACAAGTGGACCTGCGGCATCTTCGCGCGCCGCCCCGACACGGGCGAGGCGGTGTGGTTCTACCAGTGGTCACCGCACGATCTCTACGACCACGACGGCATCAACGAGCAGATCCTGCTCGACCTCCCGATCAACGGCCAGACCCGCAAGGTGCTGGTCCGCCCCGAGCGCAACGGCTACGTCTACGTCCTCGACCGGACGAACGGCGAGGTGCTGTCGGCCACGCCGTTCGGCTACATCACCGCGTCGAAAGGGGTCGATCTCAAGAGCGGCCGGCTGATCCCGAACCCGGAGAAGGCGCCCGGCTTCGGACGGGTGACGCGCGAGATCTGTCCCCCCGCACCCGGCATGAAGGATTGGGAGCCGTCGGCCTACTCGCCGCAGACGGGACTCGTCTACATCCCGCACGCGAACCTCTGCCAGGACGAGGAAGGAGTGCAGGCGAACTACATCGCCGGAACTCCGTACGTCGGGGCAAACGTCAAGATGTACGCGGGGCCGGGCGGCTACCGCGGCGTGTTCGACGCGTGGGACCCGGTGCAGGCGAAGAAGATCTGGTCGATCCGCGAGCTCTTCCCGGTGTGGAGCGGCGCGCTGGCCACGGCGGGCAACGTCGTTTTCTACGGGACGATGGACGGCTGGTTCAAGGCGGTCGACGCACGCAACGGCTCGCTGCTGTGGCAGTTCAAGACCGGCTCCGGAATCATCGGCCAGCCGGTGACCTGGCGCGGCCCCGACGGTAAGCAGTACGTCTCGATCCTCTCCGGCGTCGGCGGCTGGTCCGGCGCCATCGTCTCCGGCGACCTCGACCCCCGCGACGGCACCGCCGCCCTCGGCTTCGTCAATGCCATGAGCGACCTCCCGAAGTACTCGAACAAGGGAGGGGTGCTTTACACGTTTGCGTTATGAATCGACTTGCCGGTTACCTGTTGCCAGTTGCCCTGACCGCGTTTGCATGCGCGCGCCAACCGGCAACCGTCAACCGGCAACCGGCAACCCTTCGCGTGTGCGCCGACCCCAACAACCTCCCCTACTCCAGCTCCCAGCTGACCGGCTTCGAGAACAGGATCGCCGACCTAATCGCCCGCGACTGGAACGCGCGCGTCGAGTACACCTGGTTCCCGCAGCGCCGCGGCTTCGCACGGCTCACGCTCAAGCAGGGCGACTGCGACGTGATCCTCGGCGTGCCGTTCAATTACGAACAGGCGGCGACGACGCAGCCGTACTACCGCTCGAGCTACGTCTTCGTCTCGCGCAGCGACCGCCACCTCGGCATCACCTCGTTCGACGATCCGAAGCTGCGCAGGCTGAAGATCGGCGTGCAGATGATCGGCAATGATGCGATGAACGCCCCTCCCGCGCATGCCCTCACGAAGCGCGGCATCATCGACAACGTCAAGGGCTATCCGGTCTACGACCCCTACAACAACATCGTCGCCGCGGTGGCGAAAGGCGACGTCGACCTCGCCGTCGTCTGGGGTCCGCAGGCCGCCTGGTACGCGAAGCAGCAACGCGTGCCGCTCGAGCTCGTCCCGGTCACGCCGCAGATCGACCTGCCGTATCTGCCGTTCGTCTTCGACATCTCGATGGCCGTCCGCCGCGGCGACACCGCGCTGAAGGATCGGCTCGATCGCGAGATCGATCGGCGAAGAGACGACATCGATCGCATCCTCGACCAGTACGGAGTTCCCCGTGTGTGAAATCAGACAGCGGATAGCGGACAGCGGACAGCGGAAGCTCCGCCGCGCTCTCGTTCTTTCTGCTGTCTGCTGTCTGCTATCTGCTGTCTGGTCGTGCCGACGCGAACAGCGCGAGCTCGCCTCCCCCATCTCCGCCTTCTCCCGCCCGACCCCGCTCCGCGTCTCGACCTTGCAGCCGGGCCCGAAGATGGGCGCGCCGACGGCGTTCAACAATCCGTACGAAGGGAACGCGTACGCGATCAGTCAGGGGCAGCGGCTCTTCGAGCAATACAACTGCTCCGGATGCCACTTCCACGGCGGCGGCGGCATCGGCCCTCCGCTGATGGACAGCGAGTGGATCTACGGCAACTCGCCCGCGCAGGTGTACGCCTCCATCACGGAAGGACGTCCGAACGGAATGCCGTCCTTCGGTGGACACATCCCCGCTGAACAGGTCTGGCAGCTCGTCTCGTACGTCCGGTCGCTCTCCGGACTCGAGCCCCCCGCGACCGTGTCGCCGCGCGCCGATGAGATGCAGGCGAGGCGCGCGGAGGAGCCGAAATGAACGGCCGCGCCCACTCCCTTCTCCCCCGCCGCGCGGGGGAGAAGGTGCCGCAGGCGGATGAGGGGGCTCCCCCTCACCCGGCGCTCCGCGCCACCCTCTCCCCGCAAGCGGGGCGAGGGTTGTTGGTGGTGGGAGGCATCCAGTCCGCACTCAATCCCGCCGGCGTGCAGGCGGCCAGCATCCACAGCCTCTGGCACGTCTTCCTCTGGGTCTCCGTCGCCGTCTACGTCATCACCGTCGCCTTCTTCTTCCTCGCGCTGATCAAAGCTCACCGCCGCACCGCGCCGCTCGACGATCCGGGCACGGAGCGGCGGATGACCATCGCGGTCAGCACCGGCGCGGTCATCACCGCGGTCACGCTCATCAGCCTCCTCGTCGCCGACGTCGCGACCGGCCACACCATCGGCACGCTCGGCCGCAACGGCGCGAAGAAGATCGAGATCGAAGTCACGGGACATCAATGGTGGTGGGAAGTCACCTATCCCAACGCCGAATCCGACAAGATCATCAAGACCGCGAACGAGATCCACATCCCGACCGGCCAGCCGATCCTCTTCCGCGTCACGACGCGCGACGTCATCCACAGCCTCTGGATGCCGAACCTGCACGGCAAGCGCGATCTCATCCCGGGCCGCGTCAACAAGTTCTGGATCGAGGCCGACCGCGCCGGCGTCTTCCGCGGCCAGTGCGCCGAGTACTGCGGGATGCAGCACGCCAACATGGCGCTCGTCGTCGTCGCCGAATCGCCGTCCGACTTCAGCCGCTGGCAGGAGCATCAGCGGACACCCGCGCCCGATCCGCAGACTCCCGAACAGAAGCGCGGCCAGCAGGCCTTCCTGTCGTTGCCGTGCGTCAACTGCCACGCCGTCACCGGCACCGATGCCTACGCCACCCTCGGCCCCGACCTCACGCACATCGCCACACGCACCACCCTCGCCGCCGGTGAGCTGATCAACAACAAAGGCAACCTCTCCGGCTGGATCTCCAACGCGCCGTCGATCAAGCCCGGCGTGCAGATGCCGGCCAACGTGATGGACGCGCAGCAGGTGAATGATGTCGTGGCGTATCTGGAGTCGTTGAGATGAGCGAGTACGCCCTCACCAACGAGCCCGAGCTCGCCGCCACCTGGGCCCCAAAAAAAGGCGTCCTCGGCTGGTTGTCCGAAACCGGCCACAAGGAAATCGGCCTCCGCTACATCGTTACCGCCATGTGTTTCTTCGCGGTCGCCGGGATCGAAGCGGCGTTCATGCGGCTGCAGCTCTCGCGGCCGGACAACACGCTCCTCGGGCCCGACATGTACAACCAGCTCTTCACCATGCACGGCACGACGATGATGTTCCTCTTCGCGGTGCCGGTGATGGAGGGGATGGGCATTTACCTGGTGCCGCTGATGGTCGGCACGCGCAACGTCGCGTTCCCGCGGCTCAACGCGTTCGGCTATTTCGTCTACCTCTTCGGCGGCATCTTCCTCTACACGATGTTCTTCCTCGGCGCGGGGGCGGACGCCGGCTGGTTCGCATACGTGCCACTCTCCGGCCCCACCTTCTCGCCCGGAAAACGGGTCGACACCTGGTCGCAGATGATCACGTTCACCGAGCTCTCCGCGCTCGTCGTCGCGATCGAGATCACCGTCACCGCGTTCAAGCAGCGCGCGCCCGGCATGTCGCTGAACCGCATCCCGCTCTTCGTCTGGTCGATGATCGTCACCGCGTTCATGATCATCTTCGCCATGCCGTCGGTCATGCTCGACAGCGGCTACCTCGCGCTCGACCGGCTCATCGCCACGCACTTTTTCAATCAGTCCGAGGGCGGCGACACGATCCTCTATCAACACTTCTTCTGGTTCTTCGGGCACCCCGAGGTCTACATCATCTTCATCCCCGCGCTGGGGTTCATTTCGATGATCCTCAGCGCGTTCACGGGACGAAAAATCTTCGGTTATCCGGTGATGGTCTCGTCGCTCGTCTTTACCGGCTTCATGGCCTTCGGCTTGTGGGTGCACCACATGTTCGCGACCGGACTGCCACAGCTCGGCGAGAGCTTCTTCACGGCGGCGAGCATGATCATCTCGATCCCCACCGGCGTGCAGATCTTCTGCTGGATCGCGACGATCTGGACGGGGCGGCTCGTCGTCCGGACGCCGCTGCTCTACGTCATCGGCTTCTTCGTCGTCTTCATCATCGGCGGCCTCTCCGGCGTGATGATCGCCTCGGTGCCGCTCGACCTCCAGCTGCACGACACCTTCTTCATCGTCGCGCACTTTCACTACGTCCTCATCGGCGGCGCCGTCTTCCCGCTCTTCGCCGCGTTCCACTTCTGGTTCCCGAAAATGACCGGCCGGATGTTCAGCGAGCGCCTCGGCCGGATCTCGTTCTGGCTCCTGCTCATCGGCTTCAACGTGACTTTCTTCCCGATGCACCTGCTCGGTTTGATGGGCATGCCGCGCCGCATCTACACGTACGGGCCGCAGATGGGCTGGACGTTCCTCAACCAGCTCGCCTCCGCGGGAGCGGTCTTCATCGTGGCGTCGATCGTCATCATGTTGACCAATTTCTGGCTCAGCCGGCGCAGCGGCGTGCTCGCGGGGAACAATCCGTGGAACGCCGACTCGCTCGAATGGTCGGTCTCCTCGCCGCCGCCGCCGTACAACTTCCTGCACATCCCGGTGGTCAGCGGCCCGAACGCGGTGTGGGACGCGGCGCCCGACCAGCCGTACGTCGTCGGCATGCGCACGCACCGCCGCGAGGTACTGGTGACGAAAACGCTCGACGCCGAGCCGAGCCATCGCGAGGAGATCCCCGGCCACTCCATCGTCCCGCTGATCCTCGCGCTGACCACGACATTCGCGTTGTGGGGCGCCATCTTCTTCGCCTGGTGGTTCACCCTCGGCGCGATCCTCAGCGCCGTCGTCCTCCTCTTCTGGTTCTGGCCGAAACGCGAAGACGTCGAGGAACACCTGGAGAACGAGCGGAAATTCACGATGAAGCGCGGCGGCGAGGTGACGGCATGAGAAGAAAATGCAGAATGCAGAATGCAGAATGCAGAATTGATGTGGCGCTTCGCGCGCTGCCGTTTCTCAATTCTGCATTTTGCATTCTGCATTCTGCATTCATCCAGCCAACGTGTTTGCGCGACGAACGGCCGATCCGGCCGGAACACAAACACCAGTTCGGAAGGACGCAGCCGTGATCCGCGTCCTCGACGTCTCCGACCTCCCGATGGAGACCGCCGACAGCCGCGCGCTGCTCTGGTGGGGCAACGTCGGCATGCTGGTGATCGAAGGAACCATGTTCGCGATGCTGCTCGCGACGTGGATCTACCTCAAGACCGCGAACCTCGATTGGCCGCCGCAGGGCATCCAGCTGCCGCCCGTCCTCTGGCCGACGATCGGCCTCGCACTGCTGGTCATCAGCGCGCTCTTCATGCTCTTCCTCGCCGACCGCGGCGCGATCAAAGACGACCTCACCTCGATCCGCATCGGCCACGCGATCTGCATCGCCATCGGCATCGCCTTCCTCGTCATCCGCTGGCAGAACGTCATCGAGCTCGGCTTCAAATGGAGCGATCACGCGTACGGCTCGATCGTCTGGACGATCATCGGCATGCACACGTTTCACATGCTCGCCGCGACCGGCGAGACGATCTCGCTGCTGGTCTACGAATGCGTCTGGCCGGTGACGAAGAAGCAGCTGCTCGACATCCGCTGCACGTGCGTCTACTGGTACTTCGTCGTCCTGACCTGGGTGCCGTTCTACCTGATCATCTACGTCGCGCCGTACTCCATGCGGAAGGGATGAATGCGAGCCGAGATCACGAAAGACTTCGACATCCGCACCAGCTCCGTCGTGCTCTGGCTGGCGCTGCTGCTCCCGCCCGCGGCGTGGGCGGCCGACCTGCAGCTGCGCTACGCGCTGGTCCAGTGGGCCTGTGCGAACCATCGCGAGTGGACGCTCACGCTCTTCTCCGCGCCGCTGCTGCTGATCGCGATCGTCTGCGCCGTGATCGGCTGGCGCTACGCGAACGACGATCACCCGCGCATCCGCTTCATGGCCCTCGGCGCGCTCGCCCTCGGCTTCGCCTTTTCGCTGGCCATCATCGCCGCGACGCTGCCTGATTTCTTCCTGAGGCCATGCGATTGAGCGCGCTCTTCGTCGTTGCGCACGCCGGTCATCACCATCTCGAATCCTCCGAGATCCTGCGCTGGTGGTCGTGGGAGCCGGTGGTCGTCACGCTGCTCGCCATCACCGCGATTCTCTACTTCGGCGGCGTGTGGCGCTTGTGGCGCGCGGCGGGAATCGGACGCGGCGTCGGACGGCTGCCGATGATCGCGTTCGCCTGCGGCTGGCTCGCGCTCTTCATTGCGCTCGTCTCGCCGGTCGACACCCTCGGCGGCATCCTCTTCTCCGCGCACATGGTGCAGCACGAGCTGCTGATGCTCGTCGCGGCGCCGCTGCTCGTCCTCGGGCGTCCGCTGATCGCGATGTTGTGGGCGCTCCCCGCGTCGTGGCGACTGCCGGTCGCGCAATGGACGCAGCGCGAGCCGGTACTGAACGCGTGGCACGTCCTCACCACGCCGCTCGTCGCCACCGTGCTGCACGGCCTCGCGTTGTGGATCTGGCACCTGCCGGCGCTGTATCAGGCGACGCTCGGCAGCGAATTCATTCACGCCATGCAGCACACCAGCTTCATCCTCACCGCGGCACTTTTCTGGACGTCGCTGATTCACGGACGCTACGGCCGGATGGGCTACGGCGCTGGCGTCGCGTACGTCTTCATCACCGGCATCCACAGCGGCGCGCTCGGCGCGTTGCTCACCTTCGCGCCGGCGCTCGTCTATCCGATCTACGGTCCGATCACGCGGCAGTGGGGGCTCGACGCGCTCGAGGACCAGCAGCTCGCGGGCCTCATCATGTGGATTCCCGCGGGTATGATCCTCGTCGGCCTCGGCATGGCGCTCTTCGCATGGTGGCTGCACGAGGCGGGGCGGCGCGTGGCATACACGCGCAGCGAAGCGTTGAGGGAAAAATGAAGTTCGCCGCTGTCTGTTGTCTGCTCTTCTTTTTGTTCGCGTGCAAGCCTCCCGAGGATCGCACCACGACCGGCGGCGGCAACGCGGATCGGGGGAAGCAACTCATCGGGCAATACGGATGTACGGCGTGCCACATCGTGCCCGGCGTGGCCGGACCGCGCGGCATGGTCGGGCCGCCGCTCGACCACATCGGCTCGCGCAATGTGATCGCCGGCAAAGTCCCGAACACACCGGAAAACCTGATGCGCTGGCTGCAGAACCCGCAGGCGATGGATCCGATGAACGCGATGCCCAACCTCGGCATCACGCCGAAGGACTCGCAGGACATCGCGGCGTACCTGTACACGCTCAAGTGATGTCCATCCTCCTCGCGCTCATCGTCTTCGTCACGAACGAACGCTCCGGCAACGTGACCGTGATCCGCGACGATCACGTCGTCTCCACGTTCGCCGCGGGGACGCGGCCGCGCGGCCTCGTGCTCAGTCCCGACGGCAAACGGCTCTACGTCGCGTCGTCGCATTTCAAAGGCGTCTTCACGCGCGAGCGCGACTCGGTCCGCGTCTTCGATACCTCGAATTTCAAGGAAATTACGCGATTTCCGTGCGGGACCGATCCCGAGGGGATCGCCATCAGCGCGGACGGGAAGCGGCTCGTCGTGGCCAACGAAGATGCGGGGACGGCGACGATCCTCGACGCAAAGAGCGGAAAGACGATCGCCACGCTCGTCACCGGCACCGAGCCCGAAGGGGTCGCGATCAACGGGACGAAGGCGTACATCACCGCGGAGTCGAGCAACACGATCACGGTCCTCGATCTGAAGACGAACCGGGTCACGGCGCAGACCTTCGTCGACACGCGGCCGCGCGCCGCGACGTTCACGCGCGACGGCACGCGCGCGTATGTGACCTCCGAGGTCGGGGGCAGCGTGAATGTGGTCGACGCGACGCGCGATCAGGTCATCACGAAGATCAAGCTCGGCAAGAGCGATCATCCGGTCGGCGTCGTTCTGTCGCCCGACGAGAAGCGGCTCTACGTCGCGACCGGTCGCGGCAACAGCGTCGTCGTCATCGACACGAAAACGAATCGCGTCACGACCACGATCGCGGTCGCGCAGCGGCCTTGGGGACTCGCGCTCACCCGCGACGGGCGGCGGTTGTACGCGGCGTGCGGCATCTCGAACGTCGTCTCGGTGATCGACACCGCGACGCTGAAGGTCATCGCCAGCATCAAAGCGGGCGACGGCCCGTGGGGAGTGGTAACTTCTTCGGATCAAGCAGTGTCCAAACGCTAGGGAGGACAACATGCGATCCGTCTTTGCGGCACTCGTCACGCTGCTCGCCGTCACCACTTTCGCGCAGGAGTCGAGCGTCACCATCCCGCTCGAGCAATACCAGGAACTGGCGAAATCGAAAGAAAACGCCTCCGCCACGGTCGTCGACACGATGACCCTCGGCGGCACGTTCAAGGACCGCAACCTCACCATGACGTTCGCCGGCCGCAGCGTCGGCACGCGCACGCCGGTGCCGATCATCAGCGAGGCGAGCGACCTCACGCTCTCCGGCTGCGGCGGCGACGCGCTGGTGATGCGCGGCGGCGGCCGCGGGGCGTATCAGCTCATCGCGCTCGCGCCGTCGTTCACCGTGCGGTGCGAGGCGCGGCTGACGGGCAGCGATCGCCTGCCGATGACCGTGCAGCCGGCCGTGCTCGCGATCCGATCCAGCGTCGCCGACGGCGAGCTCGTGTCGGGCGAAGAGCACGACGACGGCGCGCGCGGCTACACGCTCGTGCGGCAGGTCGTCGGCACGAACGAGACGCTCGCCGCCACCGCGACCGGCCGCTACCTCATCACGCTCCTCCCCGACACTACGCGGTTTCACTACGTCATCCAGGTGCACAACCCGAATCGCAGCACCTCGCCGCTGCCGCTGCATCTCGTCTCCGGCGAGCATCTGCAGCAGATCGATTCGTCCGCGCCATACGAGGTGAAAGACGGCAGCTACGTCTTCGCCATGCCGCCGGGCGACTCCACGATCACGCTCAACGGCGAGTTGAAAGGGACGAGCTTCGCGCCGCCGGTCGAGGCCAGTCTGCAATACGCGGTCATCGAATCGCATCCGCTGTTGCGGCCCGCGCTGCAGTCGGCGCCGAAGCGCGTGAGCACCGGCGAGACCGGCATCGCCACGCAGTATCGCGGCGCGCTCGCGTTCGAGATCGGCGCGAACCAGACGATCTCCTGGAGCGTGACGCGGCTCGAGGCGTTGCGCGCGATCAGCTACGCCGTCCGCAACGTCTCGCACACGCTCTTCATCCCGGCCAAGGGCCCGATCCTCGGCGAGACGGAGTTCCAGCTCGACAACCAGGGAGCGCCGGAGCTCGTGCTGCCGCCGAAGCCGGAGCCGACGTTCGTCAGTCTGCAGAACGAGCCGGTGCTGATGACGAAGAACGCCGCCGGCGCGCTGACCGTGCCGCTCTCCGCCGGCCAGCAGAACGTGCTCGTGCAGTACCGGCAGTCGGCGCCACAGTTCGGATTGCTCTTCGGCACGCTCGAGGTTCCGCGCGTACCGGTGCCGGCGACGAACACGCAGGTCAATTTGCGCTATCCGGCGCATTGGCTGCCGCTGTGGCAATCGTTCGCGTCGGAAGCGACGATCTGGACGCCCGACTCCGAGGAGGTCGCGTCGTTCCTGCTGCTCGCGCTCTGGCTCGAGCGGGTGCTCGCATTCCTCGGCGTGAAAACGCGCAACCGGATCGCCATCGCGCTGCTGCTCGGTTTCGCATCGCGCATCGTGCCGCTGATGTTCTGGCTGTCGATCCTCGGGTGCGCGTTCGTGACGCTGGTGTGGATCGCCGCGCACCGGCCGAAGTGGACGCCGGCGCGGATCATCGGCGCGGTCGCGGCGACGGTGCTCGTGCTGCTCATCGCGGCGGCGGTCTTCGTCACGCCGATGCACAAGAGCGGCGATTATGAATCGGTGGCCACCGACACGGCGACGATGAACGTCGCTCGAAACGAGGGCGTGGCGGCGGCGGCGCCGCCTCCCGTCGAAAAAGTGCAGCGCACCGACGAGCTTTCGTATCAGGGACTGCCGGCGAAATTCGAGCTCCCGTCGGGCGCGCGCACCAAGCGGTTCCACGAGCAGCTGCTGGCGGCCGACCGTCCGCAGACCGTCACGATCGTGCTGCTGTCGATGACGGTCGTGACGTGGCTCTCGCTGGCGATGGCGATCGTCGCACTCTGGACGCTCTGGCTGCAGCGCGCGGTGATCAAAGAGGCGCTACGCGAACGGATCGCCGAGGCGATGGCGCCGGTGGCACCTGCGACCGCATGACCGATCCGATTCGCGCGTTCCTCGCGCCGCTGTATCAGGACCTCGACGGCGTCTCGCGACTCGAGGAGATCGACCGGATCTCCTCGATCGCGAGGCGCCTGTACGAGCCGTCTGACGCGCGTCACTTCGAGCTGCTGCTCCTCTTCCACGGCCTCGGCAACTGGCTGGAGAAAGTCGGCAACCGCTCGCGCACCGCACTGGCCACGGGTCTGCCCGACGCCGACCTGCGCGCGCTCTCCGCATCGATCCGCCGCCTCGACGATCCGCAAAGCGACGAAGAGCGTGCCGTCGCCGCCGCGGTGCTCATCGACTCCGCCGGCGTCCGCGGCCTCGCCGACCGCTTCGCCCGCGCCCGCCGCGAGGGTCAGACGATGATGGACGTGGTGCGCGAAGTCCTCGCCGAGTCGTGGATCCCCGCCTGGATGCCCGAGCGCGGACGCCCCTGGCTGGAACGACGGCATGAAGCACGTCGGGAGGTGTGCAGGAGATTATTGATGGAGGTGGGGCTGGAGGATTAGCCGCCCCTACGTCCGCATCACGCCGGCCCGCTCGTACACGCGCGACTCGATGAACGTGTGCACCAGGTTCTGGTCCAGCAAGCCGTCCTTCATCTCCATCTGCAGGATGTCGAGGGCGCGCTCGGTGGAGATGGCGCGTTTGTACGGGCGGTCGTTGGCGGTCAACGCGTCGTAGATGTCGGAGACCGTCATCATGCGCGACTGCAGCGGGATGTCGGGAGCGCTGAGGCGGCGCGGGTAGCCGCGGCCGTTGAGCTTCTCGTGGTGCTTGTACGCGATGTCGGCGACGGACGAGAGGTCCTTCGTCCAGGGGATCTTCTGCAGGAAGTTGAACGTGTGCGTGACGTGGCTCTCGATCTCGCCACGCTCTTCCGCGTCGAGGTTGCCCTTGCGGATCGAGAGGATGCGCACCTCTTCGCTCGTCAGGAGGCGCCGGCTGTCGCCGCGGATGTCGTTGTAGTCGCGCTCGGCCAGCGACTGCAGGTATTGGAACTCGCCTTCCGGCAGCACGGTCGGCTCGTTCGACTGCGTCACGAACGCGAAGTCGTTCTGCAACTGCGCGATCTTCTGCTGCGTCTCACGATCGCAGCGGACGGCGAACTCCTCGTAACCGTCGCGGCCGTTCTGCAGCAGGTACTCCAACTTGCGCCGCGTCCCCTCGCCTTCCACCGCCTTGATCACGAACTCGAAGCGCGAGCGGATGGTCTCGAGCTGCTGCGGATAGAGCTTCTTTTCCTTGACCAGCACCTGCTCGCGAACGCCGACCTTGCCGAAGTCGTGCAGCAGCGACGCGTAGCGGATCTCGCGGATCTGCTCCGTCGAAAAGCGGATGTCGCGGTACTGCCCCTGATCGATGCGGTCGATGACCTTGGCCAGCTCGACGGTCAGGTCGGCCACGCGGAACGAATGACCGGAGGTCGTCGGATCGCGCTGCTCGATCGCCGTGACCGCCGCGGTGACGAAGCCTTCGAACAGCCGCTCGATCGATTCGTACAGCAGGTTGTTCTCGACCGCCACCGCCGCCTGGCCGGCCAGCGAGCGCATGACGTCGATGATCTCCTGGTCGAACGGGATGACCTCGTACGGGATGTTCTCCGCGGTCATCCGCTTGGCCGCGCCAATGCGCTTGCGGTTGATCAGCTGCAGCACGCCGATCAGGTCGCCGACGTGGTTCGTCATCGGGAAGACCAGCATCGACTTCGTGAGATACCCGTTCTCCTGATCGAACGAACGGTTGATCGAGTACTCGGCGTCGGCGGGGAGGTTGTACGCGTCGTCGATGACCAGCGTCTCGCCGGTCAGCGCGACGTAGCCGGCGAGGCTCCGCTTCGTGATCGGCAGCACGCGCTCTTCGAAGTCGACTTCCACCGAATCGTTCTGCGCGAGCTTCCAACGGAGGACCTTGCCGCCGCCCATGTCATCGAGGAGGTAGAGCGATCCGGCGTCGGAGCGCGACAGCTCGCGCGCCTTTTTCAGGATCATCGTCAGCAGCACCTGATGGTCGCGCACCGTCGAGAGTGCCACGCCGATGTTGCTCACTTCCTGCAGCTCGCGCGTCCGCTCGCTCAGCTGTTTCTCCAGCTGATCGGCGCGTACTTTCTGAAAGAGGAACTGATACGCCCGCTTCAGCGCGCTCAGCAAAACGCTCGGCGACGGGTTCTCCGGCAGGTCTAAGTAAACGGTTTCATCGGTGAGCCACGAAGGCTGCTGCGTGAGGCCGATACCGACCACCGCGGTGCGGGAGTCGATGGTGACGCGCTGGCCGTTGCTACCGGGATCGACGACCACCACACGCAGCGAACTGCCGGAGACGCCGAGGTGATCGAGCGTTTCGAGGCGGCTGGGAGTGATCGATTGCGCGAGCAGCGCGTCGGAGTAACGGCCGATCGGAAATGAATCCGAATGGAGAAGAGTGAGCGTTTGCATCGCCGTGTGTCCGACGCAACGACCCGCGCCCGGCGCTTCTTCCACGCCGGTCGCCTGTCCGCGTACAATGCGCGCCGCGCGAACCGCAATTATGGCACCGAAGTGACGGTTTCGGAGTTGCGCGGTTTCGCGGTTTCGCGGCCCCTCCCGGCCGCCACCTCGCAACCCCGCAACCCCGTCACCACAAGGAGAACCCGCTTGGCCGCCTACACCACCGAGAAGATCGATCCGAAATACCACGACGCCCTCGTGGCGTGGCAGAAAAAGCACTTCCCGGAGCTCACCTACCTCGAAGAGAACTGGTCGAAGTTCTACGCGAACCAGACTCCGTTCCAGCTCTACGCGAAAGTCGGCAAGCTGAACAACGAGAACATCGTCTTCGGCCGGATGGCCGGCAAGCCGCGCTTCGAGCGGGCGGGCGACATGGTCGGCAACATGTTCTATTCGGCGCGCGACATCGTCCGCGCGCAGGCCTCCACCGAGCTCGGCTCGATCCAGCAGCATCGCCTCACGCTCGAGGAAGCGCCGAGCGATCAGATGAAGATGGCCACGCTCCGCATCATGGCCGAGGAACTGCGGCACGCGTATCAGATGTTCTGGGTGCTCTCGCACGACCACTCGTGGAAGAAGCCGGGACATCCCGACATCGCCGAGGAGACGATGGACGAGCTGCTCTCGATGGAGCTCGGCAACCACGTGCTCGACGCGTTCAACATCCCCTTCTCGAACTTCCTCGACAACGTCGTGTTCGCGACGGTGATCGATCTCGTCGGCAAGTATCAGCTGGAGATGCAGAAGGTGTTCTCGTATGCGCCGATGGCGCGGTCGATGGGACCGATGCTCTCCGAGGAAGGCTTCCACATCGGCTCGGGCCGCGGCTTCCTGAAGGAGCTCGCGGTCGGCGCGATGAGCGACGGCGGACGTTACTCGATCAACGACATCCAGAAGACGCTCAACGCCTGGATCCCGCGCGGCCTGGAGATGTTCGGCAACGAGCGCGGCGGCGAGACCGCGGTGGCGTTCGGCTTCAAGGATCGCAACAACGGCACGGCGCAGTCGGAGTACTTCAACGAAGTGCGCGAAGTCGTCGAGCTGGTGAACGTCGCGATCGTGCAGACGAAGATCAGCGGCATGACGGCGCCCGATGCGCGCAGCGTCGTGCGCGAGGTGCAGGACACCGGCGAGTCGATGCAGGGCGTCCGCCCCGAGGACCTGCTGTTCGTCCCCGACATGAAGTTCTATCGCAAGCGCGGCGCGGAAGATGTCGTCTACATGCCGTACGACGTGAACGGCAACATGCTGCTGCAGGACGGCAAGCCGATCTCCGGCGAGCAGTACCTCGCCTACCTCGGCACGGTCCTGCCCGACTACTTCCTGAAGACGAACGAGTTCACGAAGTACCGCGACGCGTTGCTCGGATACGAACGTCCGGAGGCGGGCAAGAGCTACGGCTGGTAAGCCTCGGCCATCAGCGTCTCGATCAGCTCCGCGGCCGGCATCGCGCGCAGACGTGCGACGCCGGTGCCGGCCCACAGCGACAGATACTCGGGATTCATCCGCTTCGCTGATGCGGATCGCATGTCGCGCGTGAGCGAGTTCTGGATCGGGAACGGCAGGATCAGCTCCTCACGCTCTCCGAGGAGCTCGATGAATGTGTTGCGGATGCCGCGCGCCGCGCGTCCCGAGTAGGCGCGCGTGATGACGGTGTCCTCGCCGCTCGCGCGCAGCAGCGCGGCCTTGTACGCCTCCGACGTGCCGGCCTCGGGACACGCAAGAAATGCCGTACCGAGTTGGACGGCCGAGGCGCCGGCAGCGAGCGCGGTCGCGATCTCGGCGCCGGTCATGATGCCGCCCGAGGCGATCACCGGGACGTTGGTGGCGTTCGCGATCTGCCGCACGAGCTCGAGCGTCGGCACCATCGCCTCTTCGAACGAGCCGGCGAACGTGCCGCGATGCGCGCCCGCTTCGGCGCCTTGCGCGACGATCGCATCGACGCCGGCGTCGGTCAGCATCGTTGCTTCGATGGCGGTCGTCGCCGTTCCGATGATCGTGATCCCGGCAGCGCGCAAGGCCTGCATCGTTTCCGCCGGCGGGATCCCGAACGTGAAACTGAAGATCTCCGGCCGCACGCGCAACACCGCTTCGACCTGCGCCGGAAATGGATCGGCGCCGACGTCCGGCAACACGGGCGGAGGTAATTCGAGCTCCGCATGCACATCGCGCAGCAGATTCAAGATCGGCGACGGATCGCGATCGACGCGCGTGTGATAGCCGCCGGCGAAGAGGTTGATGTTCAGCGGACCGGTCGTCAGCGCGCGTGCCGCTTCGAAGTCGCGCAGCAGACCGTCGACCGTGAGGTACGCGCACGCGAGTGACCCGAGGCCGCCGGCGTTCGACACGGCGGCCGCGAGTCGCGGCGTGCCCGGACCGCCGCCCATCGGCGCCTGAATGATCGGATGCCGAATGCCGAGCTTGCGGAGGAGATCCGTGGCCATCGTTTACGACGAGATCGCGATCCTGAATCCGTCCGGATCGAGCACGCGAAACACGCGCTTGCCCCACGGCATGTCGGCCGGCTCCGAATCGAGCGTGCCGCCCGCCGCTTTGATCCGGTTCGCGATCTCGTCGACGCTCTGGTCGACCGTGATCATCATCGAGAAGCCCTCGCCCTTCACGCGGTCCCAGCCCTTCGCGCCGTTGTCCTGGTTGATCAGGATGCGGACATCGCCGGCCTTCAGCGACACCGCCACCAGCTTTCCCTCGCGCTCATGCTTCTGGTCGACCGCGAACCCGGCGACGTCCGTGTACCAGGCGAGGCTCGCCGCGAGATCTTTGACCGTCAATGAATTCGAAAGAGAGCGTCCGTTCAGTAAAGTCATGAATCGATTCTCCTAAATCAATCCTGTCACCAGATACAAATCCGACAAAAACCTTCGATACCCATACGCATACGTCTCCCCATCGGGCGTGATGCGCATCGGCATCAGGTCGAGCACTCCGGCGGGATCGGGCGGGTGGATGTTGATCCAGTTCGTCCGCTCGCCGCTCTGCAGATCGATGCGATCGATCGGCGCGGTGATGCGGCCGCGGCGATAGACGAACAGCGCGCCGTCGCCGGTGGCCCACTGGATCGGCACGTCTTCGTCCGTGCACGCCGGCACGACGCGCGGCTCGCCGCCGTCGATCGGGAACAAGCGAATGATCCCGTCGAGACCCGACGCCGCGACGGTGCGGCCGTCGTTCGACAACACCATCGGCCAGTTCACCGACTCCGGCGAGATCTCGCGCGCGGTGCCGTCGCCGTCGAGCGCCAGCTCGTACAGCCGCATCGGCTCATTCGCGCGATTCCCGAGCAGCAGGATGCGGCGGCAGTCGGGGAACATCTGCCACCACAGCAGCGTGTCGAGATCGGGACACGGCACGAGCCGCGTTTCGCCGCCGGCGATCGACAACAGCTCGAGCCGATTGTCGTTGTTCAGCGAAAGAATCCACTCCCCATCCGGCGACAGCGGCATTCCCCGCGCGCGCCCCTCGGCCATCTTCACCGCCGGCGAGCCGTCGATCGGCCGGAGGTAAATCGAGTTCGTGCCGTGCGCCGCCGCTCCCTGCTCTTCGATCAGGATCTCGCGGCCGTCGGACGTCAGTCCCGCGAGCCATGACCAATCGAACCACGAAAGGTTCCGCTCGGCTTCGCCGCGGCGCGCCGCGATCGCTTCGCGCCGCCCGCTGTCGGACGAGATCAGCACGCCGCGCTTCGCATCGACATCATGCAGCGTGACGCGGCCGGGGAACGCGAGCACGCGCCGCTCTTTGCCGCTGAGCGTCAGCGCGTACAGATCGCGATCCGCGCCGCGCTTCGCGCCGGCGATCCACACTTCCTCCCCTTTTGGATGCCACGCCAGGCCGCCGGTGGTCGTCCACGACGTCTCCGACCGCACGCGCACTTTGCCCTGCAGATCGACGATGACAATGGAGCCGCCGTCGTCGCCCCAGATCGGATGTTCGAGGAACGCGATCAGCTCGCCGTTCGGCGAAATGCGCGGATGGCTGGCCCACAACGGCGTTTCGTAGATCACGTGTCCGAGCGGCATCTCGATGCGGTGCATGCCGCCCTGCGGACGGAGGACCAGCAACGTCTTGCCGTCGCGCGACCAGTCGGCGTCCTGGCCGTTCTGGCAGATGACACGCGGCGCGCCGCCGATCGGCATCCGCGCGATCGTGCCGCTGGTCACGAAGCCGCCGAGGTAGCTGCGTCCGATGGAGATCGCGAGCTCGCCGGTTGGTGAGACCGCGAGCACGTCGGCATTGCCGGGCTGGATCTCGCGCGACTCCGGCGAGAGTCCGGACGAGCTGAAGATCCGCACCGGCTGGTCTTCCCACGCCGCGCCGTAGATCACGCCGTCGTGGCTGAAGCGCGCGGTGATGATGAAGCCGCGGCGATAGGTCAGGCGATCGTAGTGCAGCGGCGGCGACGGCTTCATCGGCGCCATCCGCGGCGTCCGCCGGCGCGACGGCAGGACCATCGTCGGGTCGCTGCCGTCGATCGCCTCGAGCGCGAACGCGAGGTCCTTCACCGATTGAAAGCGGTCCGACGGATTCTTCTCCAGCATCCGCTGCGTGATCCGCGCGATGCCGCCCGGCACGTCGGACGGGACGAGGACCTCGTCGTGCACGATCGCGTTCATCGTCTCGATCGCGCTGTCGCGGCGGAACGGCTGGATGCCGGTGAGCATCTCGAAGAGGACGACGCCGAGGGAGAAGATGTCGGAGCGATGGTCGGCCGTGTCGCCGCGGACCTGCTCCGGCGCCATGTAGCCGGCGGTGCCGATCACCGTCCCGGCATCGGTCGCGAACGCCTGCGTCTTCTCATCGTGCGCGACCTCGGGGCGCAGCAGCTTGACCAGTCCGAAGTCGAGCAGCTTCACGCGGCCGTCGTCGAGCACGAAGATGTTCTCCGGCTTCAGGTCGCGATGGACGATCCCTTTCTCGTGCGCCGCGGCCAGCCCGCGCGCGATCTGGTGCGCGTACTCGGTCGCCTTGCGCACCGGCAGCCGCATGGCGAGGTGCGAGCGGAGGCTCGTCCCCTCCAGCAGTTCGCTGACGATGAACGGCGAGCCGTCATGCAATCCGACGTCGTAGACCGTCAGGACGTTCGGATGATTGAGCATGCCGGCGGCGCGCGCTTCCTGCTCGAAGCGGCGCATGAGGTCGGAGCCGGCGGAACACGGCAGGACTTTGACCGCGACGTCGCGGCCGATGCGCGAGTCGCGCGCGCGGTAGACCTCGCCCATCCCGCCCGCGCCGATCAGCGCCACGACCTGGTAGGGACCGAGCTGCTCGCCGGCTTCGAGTTTCATCAATCAGGCAAGGATAGCGTGACGATGGCGCTCCTCGCGCGTATCAATGGATATGCGGAATGCCATCGCGCTGTTTCTCCTGACCACCTCACTCAGCGCCGCCCCGCGGCTCCTGTCGCCGGAACGGCCGGTCGGCGACGCCATACCACGCGCCAACATGGCCGCGGCACTGGTCGACGTCGCGACTTCGCCGGATGCAATCGTCGCCGCCTGGTCCGATGGACGCAGCGGATCGCATCGCGACATCTTCGCCACGCACCTCGATGATCAGGGACAGCCGCTCGATCCCCTCGGCATCCGCATCGGACATTCACTCGTCGACAAGCAGCTGCTGCGCGTGATCTGGGACGACGACCGCTTCGTGTTCCTCTGGCGCGGCGGCGGCGGGTTCTGGGTGTCACAGATGAACGGCGCGGAGAAGCAGCTGCTCTTCGATGACGGACAGATGACCGTCGATTACGCCCCCGGACTGCTGCTCTTCGACAGCCGCGGCCGCATCGTCATCCAACAGCTCGACCGCGACTTCAACGTGATCAGCCTGCACACGCTCGACGAGCAGGGCACCGGCGCCCGCTTCGTGCGCAGCGGCAACACGCAGCTCGTGGTCTGGGTGCACGATTTCGGCGGCGGGATCTTCACGCTGATGGCGCAACGGATCGACGGCGGCATCGTCAGCGGACTGCCCGCGCAGATTACGAACGTCAGCAGCGCGTATGCGCAGATCGTCGTCGGGACCTCGGCCGACCGCTCGCTCCTCGCGTACACGGGTGCGGGTCAGGTGCATGTGCTCGACGTGCGGGCGAACGGCGCGATGGTTCCGCTCGCGACGGATGACGCGCCGTCGATCGACAGCATCGCGCCGGCGGCGGATGGCGGCTTCGTCATCGCGGTCAACGGGCAGCTGCGGCGCTTCGATGTGTCCGGCCGGCTGATCGATCAGGTCACGCGGCCGAACGTCATCTTCCCGCGGCTGACGTCCGGACACGGTGCCGTGATCGGCGTCGGCATCGGCGTCGGGCAAGGCCCGGTGTCGTACTCGTTCGCGTCGCCGGAGACGCGGAGCCTCTCGTTGATCCCGCCGGTGCAGACGCTTCCTCGTCTTGCGAGCGACGGCACGAACGCGCTGATGGTCTGGAACGAGCCGCCGTATGTTCTGGCGCAAGTGATCTCCGGCTCGGGGCAGCCGCTGCACGATGCGGTGCAGTTGCCGAGTCTCGCGCCGGACGAAGTTCCGGCAGTGGGGTTCGATGGCAGGACGTATGTCGTGATCCGCACCCTGCCGCAGATCGGGCACACGGACGTCACCGCGCTGCGGATCGCACGCGACGGCACGATCGACGGCGACGTGTTTCTCGTCGGGCAAAGCCAGGGAACGATCAGCGACGTCGTGACGGCGGGGAACATCGTGGCGTGGCACGACACCGCGTACACGCTGCCGCACATGGTCTGGACGACGCTCGAGCAGCGGACGCCGGTTCCGGCATTCCCCGCGAACGACATCGCGATCGCGGCGAACGGACCGAACGTGATGATCGCGGCGGCGGGCCCATCGCCGTGCGGCGTCGAAGTCTCGCCGGTGGGCGGCCTCGACACGTTCGCCGTCTACGATTGCGCCGAAGAGGTGGCCATCGCCGGACACGGCGACCGCTGGCTCATCGTCTACTCCGACGGCGCGCAGCTGTTCGCGCATTTCATCCGGAACGACGGCTCCCCGATCGGCGAACGGCTGCTGATCGCCGACGGCGCGACCTCCCCGCGCGTCGCCTGGGACGGCGACGAGTTCGCCGTCACCTATCAGTGGGGCCCGTTCGTCGAGGTGGCGACGGTGCGCGAAGGCGACGTCGAGCGCCAGCTCATCTCGTTCGGCATTGGCCCGCAGGTGAACGGTGACGTGACGTTCGTCAACGGCGCCGCCCTCCTCACCTACTCGCGCATCGACGACAAGACGCAGACCTCGCGCATCTTCACGCGGACGCTGTCCCGGCCGCGGGTGCGGCCGGTCCGTTAAGTTGAAAAATCGGGGTCGGATCTGGAAAATCAACTTAACGCCCGCCGCGAGAGGGAGCGGACGTCTCGTCCGCGCATTCGAGCGGAGGAGACGTCCGCTCCCTCTCTTAGCAGCAGCGAAACCCCCTTAAGTTGATTTTCCAGATCCGACCCCACATGAGCCAACTTCGCGCGCAGCAGTTGATTGAATCCCTTGCCCTCGAGCCGCATCCCGAGGGCGGGTTCTACCGGCAGGTGTTCAAGTCGCCGCGCGTGGTGAACGCGAATCGCAGCGCGATCACGGCGATCTACTTCCTCCTCCCGCGCGATCAGCACAGCCGGTGGCATCGCGTGACCTCGGACGAGATCTGGACCAACCTCGAAGGCGCCGGCGTGGCCCTGCATACCTTCGACGGCACCACAACGCGCACGCAACACCTCGGAGCCTCGCTGCCGTTCGCGGTCGTCGAGGCGAACGTCTGGCAGGCCGCCGAGCCGCTCGGCGACTTCGCGCTCGTCGCCTGCTTCGTCGCACCGGGATTCGAGTTCGACGACTTTTCGATGATGAGCGATCATCCCGACGCGATCGCGCAACTCGAAGCGATCGACCGCGATCTTCTGCGCCTCGTGGACGCTCTCCCGCCCCCGCGCCCGCCCCGTCCGTTAAGTTGAAAAATCGGGGTCGGATCTGGAAAATCAACTTAACGTCCGCTCCCCTCTTAGCAGCAGCGAGTTCCCCCTTAAGTTGATTTTCCAGATCCGACCCCACTGAGCCAACTTCTGCGCCTCATCTGACCCCGCGAAACACCTCTGCAAACACCCACTTTCGCAAGTCCAGCGCTGTGTTACCCTGCGCGGACGATGCGGAAGCTCGTCCTCCTTTTCGGTGCCCTTGCATTCATCTCCTGCGGAAAATTGAAGGAGCTCCCGACCGAGCCCGGCGGCCCCGGCGGCGAGCCGGTCGATCCGACCGCCACCTTCACCCGCGTTCAGAACGAGGTCTTCACGCCGACCTGCGCGGCGCTCGGCTGCCACGACACGCTCGGCCAGCAATCGGGACAGGTCCTCGCGCCCGGCCTCGCATACGCGCAGACGGTCAACCATCCGAGCGTCGAAATGCCGTCGCTGATGCGCGTCCTGCCGGGCGATCCGGCGAACTCGTACCTCTATCGCAAGATCACCGGCGCCGGCATCACCGGCGACCGCATGCCGGCCGGCGGGCCCTTCCTCAACGATGCCCAGATCAAACTCGTCCGAGACTGGATCCGCCGTGGAGCACCGAATGACTAAACGACTCGCGCTCGCGCTGCTGCTTATCACCCTGCCCGCGCTGGCGCAGGACCGCTACACGCCGGCGAACCCGATCCCGCTCGGCGACAACCTGCTGTCGCTGCCGACGTCGCACATCCCGTCCGAGGGGACTTGGGAGCTGCGGTTCACGCATCGATTCAACGGCTCGCTCGACCAGGGCAACGGCAGCGATCGCGTGCACAGCCTCTTCGGACTCGACAGCAACGCCGACGTCGGCCTCGGATTTTCCTACGCGCCGCGCCGCGACATGCAGTTCTCGCTGCTGCGCAGCAACGCGCTCGACGACATCGAGCTCGCGCTGAAGTACGTCGTGATCCAGCAGGCGCCGGCGGTGCCGTTCAGCGCGGCGATCCGCGTCGGCGGCGACTGGCGCACCGAGCAGAACCTGCAGGATCGCTCGACGGTGTTCGGCCAGATCGTGCTCTCGCATCAGTTCGGCCGCCGCGCGGAAGTGTTCGTGATCCCGACCTTCGCCACCAACGCCGGCCGCGTCGTCACCGGAACGACCTCGGGGGCGCTCTTCAAGCACGCCTTCAACGTCCCGATCGGCGGCGCGGTGATGATCCGTCCCGCGTTGAGCGTCGTCGGCGAGATCGTGCCGAAGAACAGCGATCTTCCCGACTCGATCCACACCGATTTCGGCTGGGCGATCGGGCTGAAGCGGGCCATCGGCGGGCATTACTTCGAGGTGCTGGTCACCAACAGCCCCTCGACGCACGTCGATCAGTACGTGACGTCGACCTACCAGGGCTCCGGGCTCGATCGCGGTGATTTACACCTCGGTTTCAACATCGAGCGCCGCTTCGGGAAGTAGGCCGCCGGTTTGCACTCCTGATCGAGTGCATGCGCTGCCCCGAATGTCACACCGAGACTGAAGCAGGCTCGGCCGCGTGCGGGAACTGCGGACTTCTCCTGCTCGCCGTTCAACCGAAGCGCCGCCGCGCTGAAGATTTCGCCGTCCAGAAACGACGGGCATCCGATCAGGAGGCGAACGACGCTCAGTGCGCGTTCTGCGCGGGAGCAATCCCATCGAGCGCGATCCGCTGCATGCATTGCTCGGAGATCGTGAACGAGGATTACTACCGAGAACGGGCGCAGCGGACGCGGGCGCGGGTCAACTACGCGAGCTGGGTCGCATACATCTTCGGACTCGCGGCGCTGGTAGTGTTCCGTCCGGTCGGACTCGTTTCCATCGGCACCGGGCTGCTTTTATCCATTCTTTACTATGCGATTCCGGTCGAGCCACCGGCGTCGCCCGGCACGCGCAAGAAAAAACGCTTCACGACGTTCCTCAAACGGCAGCTGAAGGTCGAGCGCGTGGCGATCACGATGCCGGGTCTGCGGAACAAGAAGCTGATCTTCGTGGGCACGCCGCTGCTCGCCGCGCTCATCGGTTACACCGCGAACGTCTTCCTGCTGCAGGAGCCGGTGAACGACATCCTGCACCGCAACTCGGCGTTCAACGGGATGCAGATCTCGGCGCACTACGAGTACTGGGTGGTGCCGGGCGTGGTGGTGTACGACCTCGAGAAGCTGGGTGTCCGCCAGACGCCGATCGACGTCCACACCGCGTTCCTGGAGTTCGCGCAGAAGATGCGGACGCGGCGCTACTCGCGGGTCGAGCTGTCGTATCGCGGCACGACGAAGTTCTCCATCGACGGCAACTCTTTCCGCCGGCTCGGCGATGAGTACGCCAAGCGCAACCTCGAGTTCGTCCTCTACTCGTTCCCCACCCTCTTCCACCCCGAGGACCACGTGAAGTCGCCCGAACCCGGCACCTCCGGCCGCGACGCCCTCCTGGAGTTCCACCGCCAGTGGTACGGCAACGACCCCCTCACCAAGCCCGTTAAGTAGAAAAATCGGGGTCGGATCTGGAAATTCAACTTAACGGCTCTCCTGAGGGGAGCGGACGTCTCTTCCGCACAATTTTGGAGCGTACGAGGCGTCCGCTCCTCTCTTAGGCGTCGTTAAGTTGAATTTCCAGATCCGACCCCAATTTTTTAACTTAACAGCTCTTCCCGCTGGAGGTCGGCCAGGAGGGTCAGCGAATCGTGGTACTGGAAGGCGATGATGCCGAGGTTGCGGGCGGCGACGATGTTTTCGTTCAGGTCGTCGATGAAGACGACCTGCTGCGGCAACGCGCCGACCACCTCCAGCGCGCGGTAGAACATCTCCGGATCGGGCTTCGCGGTGCGGAAGCGGTGCGAGAAGATGAAGCGGTCCTCTTTGTGGAACAGCGCGGCGAAGCGGCGCGGGATGACCTCGGCGTGCACCTCGTTCGAGTTCGAGAGGAACGCCACCCGATACTTCGCCCGCACCCGCTCGAGCACGTCCTCGATCCCCGGCATCGTCCCGTCGAAGAAATCGCTCCAGACCGCGTGAAAGTCGCGGATCGAATCGCGATAGCCGGTGTTCGTGCAGATGAATTCGTAGAAATCCCAGAACGTGATCGCGCCCCGCTCCATGTCGCGATACCCGCCCGGCTCCTCGAGGATGTGCACCAGCTCATCGCGCTTGACCGACGACGCGCGGCAGATGTTCTCCAGCACGCGCTCGTATGCGAGCTTGATCACGGTGTTGCCGAGGTCGAAGAGGAACCAGTCGACGGACATTACATTCTGAACACGCCGAAGCGCGGCGGCTCGATCGGGGCGTTGTACGCGATCGAGAGGCCGAGACCGAGGTACGTCCGCGTCTCCGCCGGATCGATCACGCCGTCGTCCCACAGGCGCGCCGTCGAATAATACGGACTTCCTTCCGTCTCGTACTTCGCCAGCACCGGATCGGCGATCGACCGCTCCTCCTCGACGCTCAGCTCTTTGCCCGCCCGCGCGAGCTGATCGCGCTTCACCGTCGTCAACACGCCCGCCGCCTGCTCGCCGCCCATCACGCTGATGCGCGCGTTCGGCCACATCCACAGGAAACGGGGCGAATACGCGCGCCCGCACATGCCGTAATTCCCCGCGCCGAACGAGCCGCCGATGATGACGGTGAACTTCGGGACCGTGGCGTTCGCGACCGCGTGCACCATCTTCGCGCCGTCTTTCGCGATGCCGCCGCGCTCGTACTGCTTGCCGACCATGAAGCCGGTGATGTTCTGCAGGAACACGAGCGGAATCCGCCGCTGATTGCAAAGCTCGATGAAGTGCGTCGCCTTCAGCGCCGACTCGGAAAAGAGCACGCCGTTGTTCGCCAGGATGCCGACCTTGTAGCCGAAGATCCGCGCGAAGCCGGTGACGAGCGTCGTGGCGTAGCGCTCCTTGAATTCGTGGAACTTCGAGCCGTCGACGATGCGCGCGATGATCTCGCGAACGTCGTACGGCTTGCGCAGGTCGCGCGGGATGACGCCGTACAGCTCCTTCGGATCGTACAGCGGCTCCTCGGAAGCGATGCGCGTGTCCGGCTCTACTTTGTCGAGCCGAAGGTTCTCCACGATGTTGCGCACGATGGCGATCGCATCGAAGTCGTCTTCGGCGAAATGATCGGCGACGCCGCTGATGCGCGTGTGTACATCCGCGCCGCCGAGATCCTCCGCCGTCACCTCTTCGCCGGTCGCCGCTTTCACGAGCGGGGGACCGCCGAGGAAGATCGTGCCGGTGCCTTTGACGATGACGGCTTCGTCCGACATCGCCGGCACGTACGCGCCGCCCGCCGTACACGAGCCCATCACCGCGGAGATCTGCGGGATCTCCATCGACGACATCACCGCCTGGTTGTAGAAGATGCGGCCGAAGTGCTCGCGGTCGGGAAAGACGTCGGCCTGCAGCGGGAGGAACGCGCCGCCCGAGTCGACGAGGTAGATGCACGGCAACCGGTTCTGCTGCGCGATCTCCTGCGCGCGCAGATGCTTTTTCACGGTGAGCGGAAAGTACGTGCCGCCTTTGACCGTCGCATCGTTCGCGATGATCAGGCACTCGCGCCCCTGCACGCGGCCGATGCCGGTGATGATGCCGGCGGCCGGCGCCTCGTCGTCGTACATCCCATTCGCGGCGAGCGGCGAAAGCTCGAGGAACGGCGTGTCAGGATCGAGCAGCGCCGCGATCCGCTCGCGCGGCGGGACCTTCCCCTGCTCCTTGTGCCGCGCCACGTACTTCGGCCCACCCCCCTGCCGCGCCGCCGCGAGCCGCCGCTCGAGCTCTTCGACGAGCGACGCGATGCGCTCGCGGTTCTGCTTGAAATCGGAGGAGTTGGCGTCGAGGTGAGTGTCGAGAGGTTCCATGGTTCAGGAGCCGAAGAGTATCAAAACGAGCCGCCCAGCCGTTCCGCGAGCAGCAGCAGCTGGCGCGGCGAGAGATGCGGCGCGCGATTGGTCAACTCCTTGACCATTTGCGTTCCCGCCGGATCGAGCGCGCGCAATCGATCCAGGTCGGGCTCGCCGACCGCGTCGATCAGGCCGAGCGACTGCGCTTCCTCCGCGGAGAAGACGCGGTTCGCCAGGAAGAGCTGATGGGCCGCGGGACGCGACAGCACCCTGCGCCAGCGCGACGTGCCGCCGAAGCCGGTGACGATGCCGAGCTTCGCGCCGGGATGCGAGAAGCGCGAGCGCGGCGTCGCGTAGCGGAGATCGAACGAGAGGATGAGATCGAGCGCGCCGCCGAAGCAGTCGCCGTCGATCATCGCCACGGTGATGCACGGAAGTTTTTCGATCGCGGCGAATACCGATTGTCCGAGCTGCGCGAAGTCGTACGCCTCGAACGGCGTGAAGCGCGACATCTCCGCCATGTCGGCGCCGGCGGCGAAGATGTGCGGCCGTCCCGATCGAAAAACCACCACGCCACCGCGCAACTGCGCAACCGCGGACCCCAGTTCGCGAAGCGCCTCCGACGACAGCAGATTCATCCCGCCGTCATCGAACACGATCTCGTCGTCCGTCACGGTGAAGCGCATCGTGGAAGGCCGCGCGGCGCGCGGATCAGGCCGTGATCGCGTTGCGGATCGCCGCGACCGCCGCCGACGTCGGCGTGCCCGGGAGGAAGATTTCCTTGATGCCCATCGCCTTCAGCCTGGGGATGTCCTGTTCCGGGATGATGCCGCCGGCGAAGACGACGATGTCCTCGGCTCCTTCATCTTTGAGCATGCGCATGATCTCGGGGAAGAGGACGTTGTGCGCGCCGGAGAGGATCGAGAGGCCGATCGCATCGACGTCCTCCTGCACGGCGGCGGCGACGATCTGCTCCGGCGTCTGGCGCAGCCCGGTGTAGATGACTTCCATGCCGGCATCGCGCAGCGCGCGGGCGATGACTTTCGCGCCGCGGTCGTGCCCGTCGAGTCCCGGCTTGGCGATGAGAACGCGGATCTTGCGGTCTGTCATTGGTTGGCCTCTCGGAAGATCGACAGGATCACGATGTCGTGCCACTGTCCTTCCCGATAAAAATCGCGCTCCAGCTTTCCTTCCTGCACGAAGCCGCGGGCCTCGAGCACGTGCTTCGCGCGGTCGTTGTAATCGAAGACGTTGATGCGCAGCTTCGTCAGGTTCATGTCGTCGAAGGCGAAGCGGACCAGCGTGCCGATGGCGTCGCCGCCGAAGCCGCGGTTCCACGCCGACGGCTCGCCGACGAAGAGCCCGAACCAGGCGTTGCGCGAGACCCAGTCGATGTCGTGGATCGACGCGTTGCCGATGTGCGAGCGGTCATCTTTGCGCTCGATGGCGAAGTGACGTTCGTTGTTGCTCGCGTGCATGGCCCGCTCCAGCCATTCGACCTCGTTGGAGAAGGCGATCGGATAACGCGTCTTGAGCGTGCGGACGATGTTCGGATCGTTCATCCAGCGATAGCAACGCTCCGCGTCCTCCGGCTCGAAGGCGCGAAGAATGACGTGCTCGCCGGCGATCATGAATCGCCGACGCCCCTGCTCGCGCGGTTCGGGAGCGAGATCGCGTTCGGTGCGCATGCGGCGGCGATTATATGGGGACGGCGGCCCAACGCTTGCTACTCGCGAACCTCATGCACCTCCAATCCCTCCTCTTCGACATCGACGGCACGCTGGTCGACACCAACGAGCTCCACGTGCGCTGCTGGCTCGAGGCGTTCGAGCATTTCGGCAAGCGGTTCGAGTACGACGTCATCCGCCATCAGATCGGCAAAGGGGGCGACCTGCTCGTGCCCGATCTGCTGAACGCGAAAGAGATGCGGCGGTTCGGCGAGGAGCTGAAGAACTACCGGACGGAGCTCTACAAGCGCGACTACATGCCGCAGGCCAAGCCGTTCGACGGCGCGACGGAGACGCTCGAGGCGCTGCACGCGAAGGGGATCCGCATCGCGCTGGCCTCGTCGTCGAACGAGGACGAGGTCGAGTACTATACGCAGCTTCTCGGCGTCGGATCGCTGCTCGCGGCATCGACGTCGAAGAAAGACGCGGAGCACTCGAAGCCGTCGCCCGAAATTTTCCGCGCGGCCCTCGAGCAGACCGGCGCCGACGAGGGGCGAACGTTTGCAGTTGGTGACACGCCGTACGACATCCTGGCCGCGCATCGCATCCCGCTGCCGATCGTGGCCGTCCTCAGCGGCGGTTTCGAGCGCGAACTGCTGGCAAAATCCGAATTCCTCTTCGACGACGTCACCCGCATCGTCGCGGAGCTGAAGCAACTCGATGACTATTTTGACGACTGACGTCCACCGCCGCTCCATCATCGTCGACGGCCACTGCGACTCCCCCTACCGCATGCTCCGGCACAACGTGCACCTCGACGAGCACGACACCGAAGCGCAGCTCGACCTCGCCACGCTCCGCGCCAGCGGCATCACCGCGTCGTTCTTCGCCGCGTACGTCCCGCCGTTCTACGCCGGCCGCGGTGCCGCGAACTTCGCCCACCGCCTCATCACGCTGATCCACGAAGAGGCGCAGCGGCGGCCCGACGTCCTCACCTTCTGCACCGACTCCGCCGGCATCCGCGCGGCGAAGCGCGACGACAAGCGGGCGCTGATGATCGGCGTCGAAGGCGGCCACGCCATCGAGGACTCGCTCGACGTCCTGCGCGATTTCTACCAGCGCGGCGCGCGCTACCTGACGCTGACGCACGTCAACACGAACAACTGGTGCGACTCGTCCGGCGATGCGCCGCGACACAACGGCCTCACCGACTTCGGCCGCGACGTCGTCCGCACCATGAACGACCTCGGCATGATCGTCGACATCTCGCACGTCTCCGACGCGGCGTTTTACGCGGCCCTCGAGACCACGCGTGTGCCGCTCGTGGCCACGCACTCGTCGTGCCGCGCGCTCTGCAACCACCCGCGCAACATGACCGACGACATGCTGCGCGACCTCGCCCGCAACGGCGGCGTCTGCATGATCAACTTCTTCTCCGCCTTCATCAGCAACGACGTCGCGCAGGTGATCATCAACTCGTCGAAGCGGACGAAATCGCGCGACGGCGGGCTGGGAGGTACCGAGGAGCTGCCGGATGACCGGACGGATTGGGACAGCTACGTCGCGTGGTTCAGCTCCCTCGGCATGCCGAAGGCGACGCTCGATCAGGTGGCGGATCATGTGATCCACGCGGCGGACGTCGCGGGCATCGATCACGTCGGCATCGGATCCGATTTCGACGGCGTCCCCGCGCTGCCCGACGGCCTCACCGACGCCGGGATGCTTCCCGCGTTGACGCAGCGCCTCGCGCAGCGCGGCATGCGCGACGACGACATCGAGAAGGTCCTCGGCGCGAACTTCATGCGCGTCTTCGAGGCGGTGGAGCAGGCCCGCCGCCCCTAGCCTTCTCCCCGCGCCGCGGGGAGAAGGTGCGCGTGAGCGCGGATGAGGGGCGCGTGCCACTGGCGAACGAAGAACCCCTCATCCGCCTGCGGCACCTTCTCCCCCGCGCGGCGGGGGAGAAGGGAAAGACGTGGATTAGAATCCCCGCCATGCCTTCCGAAGTCGAAACCCTCCGCGAGATCGCGAAGCTCTTCTGGGCCGGCAAGCCGATCCCCTGTCCGCAGCACGCCGGCGGCCTCCTCACCGGCAGCTTCGTGCAGACCACGTTCGCCGATCACATCGCGCTCGTCTGCAACCGCGGCAGGGAGACGCTGACCATCCCGCAGCGTCCGAAGCAGAAACAGTTTTTCGATCAGCAGGTCGAAGGCTTCGTGGAGAGCCTGCAGCGCGGCGACGCGATCCTCTGCTACCGCTGCCAGTCGCCGCTGGAGATCGCCCGGCCGGAGGACGTGAATACCGGCATCACCTCCTTCACCTTCACCTGCATCCGCTGCCTTTCGTACGGCTCGTGGACAGGAAAGCCCGAGCTGGCTAAGATCGGCGTCTGAAACCGGTTACAGGCCACGGAAGGCGGGGCGGAAGAAATTTTCATGGCATGGGTAGGGAATTCCTCCCCTCCGTCACTCCTTAGGTGACTGGTCCTTGAGGGGAGGATCGCTGTTCATGGCACACGCGGTAACCGCATTGAGTTTCGAAGCACCTGAAGCACCCCACGCATCTGACGTACAGGCTTACGAGCTGGTCGAGACCTGGCGCCTGTCCGAGCTCGTGGCCAACTTCGCGCGCATCCACATCCTGGTGACGCTGTTCGACGGCAAGCCGGACCTCTGGCTCGACTTCATCGATCGCGACGGCACCCGGGAGGAGCGCGAGTACGACCGGCCGTTCATCATGACCCTGAAGCAGCGGATGAGCGAGGATCCGGCGCTTCTGGAGACGATGCGCCGGCTGGTGCGGGACGTCTCTTCGCTCTTCGCCCAGCAGCGGGTCGAATGAAAGCGATGTGCTGGGTGCTGAGTGCTGGGTGCTGAGTAGACTAGCGTCGTGACTCAGCACCCAGCACCCAGCACTCAGCACTCCCACGTGGTCATCCTCGGCGGCGGATTCGGCGGCCTCTACGCCGCCCGCTCGCTCGCCGGCGCGCCCGTCCGCATCACGGTCGTCGACCGCCGCAACTTCCACCTCTTCCAGCCGCTGCTCTACCAGGTCGCCAGCGCCGCGCTGAATCCGAGCGACATCGCCTCCCCCATCCGGGCGATCCTCAATCGCCAGAAGAACGTCGAGGTGATCCTCGGCGAAGCAACGTCGATCGACGTCGAAGGCAAACGCGTCATCCTCGCCGACGGCGAGCTCGCGTACGACTATCTCGTCGTCGCCACCGGCGCCACGCATTCGTACTTTGATCATCCCGAATGGGAGCGCGACGCGCCGGGCCTCAAGACGATCGAGGATGCGCTGGAGATCCGCCGCCGCGTGCTGCTCGCGTTCGAGCATGCGGAGCGCGAGACCGATCCCGATGCGCAGCGCGCGTGGCTGACGTTCGTCGTCGTGGGCGGAGGTCCGACCGGCGTCGAGCTCGCGGGAGCGCTGAGCGAGATCGCGCGGCAGACGATGATCCGCGACTTCCGCCGCATCGATCCGGCCAACGCCCGCGTGATCCTCGTCGAAGCACGCGACCGCGTCCTTCCGCCCTACCCTCCCTCGCTTTCCGCCAAAGCGCAGCGTCAGCTCGAGCACCTCGGCGTCGAGGTCATGACACGCGGCTTCGTCACCAGTCTCAACGATCATGAGGTCTGCATCGGCGAGACGACGATCGCGGCAAAGACCGTGCTGTGGGCCGCGGGTGTGCAGGCGTCACCACTGGCCAAGAGCCTGAACGCGCCGCTCGATCGCGCGGGACGCGTGCTCGTCGAGCCGGACCTCACGATCGCCGGACATCCGGAAGTCTTCGTCATCGGCGACCTCGCCGCGGTGAAACAGAAGAACGGCGAGCTGGTGCCGGGCGTCGCGCCGGCCGCGATTCAGGAAGGCGTGTATGTCGCGAAGCTCATCGCCGGCAAGAAGCGCGAGCCGTTCCGCTATCGCGACAAAGGCTCGCTCGCGACGATCGGCCGCGCCGCCGCCGTCGCCGATCTCGGCTTCCTGAAACTGAGCGGCTTCCTCGCCTGGATCGCCTGGCTGACGATCCACATCTTCTTCCTCATCGGCTTCCGCAACCGCTTCCTCGTGATCACGCAGTGGGCGTGGGCGTACCTCACGTACCAGCGCGGCGCGCGGCTGATCACTGAAGGGCGGAGTTCCACGCCGCCGCGGTGATCCACCAGCGCGTGCCGTCATGCACGAGTTGCACGCTGTTCTTGCCGCCGCCGATGACCGGGCCGTCCTCGGTCTGCCGCGATTCGTACGTGCTGAGGACGTGCGCCACGCTGCCGTACTGCTGCACCTCGCGCCCGGTCTCGTACTCGAAGAAGCCGTTCTCCACCAGCCACGAATCGACGCGCGCGATGTACTCCGGCTTCGATTCGATGCGAATGCTCTTGTCCGGACGCACCTGGAAAAAGCGGGTCTCGGGCAGATAGAGCGCGGCGTCGCGCTTCCACTGGCGCGGCACGCCTTTCGGGCCGGAGATCACTTCGTAAAACGCCTTGATGATGCCGTCGATCGTCTCGACGTCTTCGGGACGCGGTTCGTCGATCATCGGATGTTCAACTCCATCGCGGGGAACGCCTTGCCGGCCCCCGAGGTCGTGAGGCGGACGAGATGGTTGTCGGCGCGGATCCAGACGTCTTCCGTCTCCTTCGTGTTCACGATCGCGAAGCGGACGTGCGTCGTGTCGCCCTCGGTGCCGACGACCTGCAGGCCCGACTTCTGCGGATCGGGGAAAAACGTCATCCATTGATAGATGCGGTCGGCGAGCGCGGGCTCGTTCGTGTCGTGCTTTCCGTCGCGGAACCAGGCGACGCCGGTGAGCTTCCGCTCCGCGGTCCATTCGTCGTTGCCGATGCGGAAGCGGAGCTTCTCCGCGCCGATGCGCTCGCGCGTGAGGTCACCCGAGGCCTTGGCGTCGCCGATCGTGACGTCGAAGTGATACGCGGGGGCGCTGCGCATCCACTCGACGGCTTTGTCGTAACTCGCGTCAGCATGCGGTGCGGCCGCCACGGGCGCAGGCGCGGGATTTGCCGTCCGTGGAACAGGGGCCGCCGGCTGCGGTGACGATGGTGGCGCGGGCGTTTCGCGGCGGCAGGCGAGGGCGAAGAGGCAGAGAACGATGACCTTTTTCATCAGCGCGCGAATCATAATCCGCGGCACATGACCGCCCGCAAACTTCCGCCCGGCGACCGGCCGCTCAAGACGCTCGAGCGCGTCCTGTCGAAGGCCGGCATCGGCTCGCGGAGTGAGGCGCGGCGCTGGATCGCGGCGGGCCGCGTCACGGTGGGCGACCGCGTGGTGCGCGATCCCGATCACTGGGTCGACCTCGAGCGCGACTCGATCTCGTTCGACGGCAAGCCGTTGCCGAGCGTGGAGCGGATCTACCTCCTGCTGCACAAACCGGTGGGCTATCTCACGACCTACCGCGATCCGGAAGGACGTCCGACGGTCTACGACCTCCTTCCCGATCGCGGCCAGTATGTCTTTCCGGTGGGACGGCTCGATCTCGACACCAGCGGCCTGCTGATCATGACCAACGACACGCAGTTCGCCGAGCGGATGACGAACCCCGACTACCACATCCCGAAGACGTACCTGGTGAAGGCCTCGCTGCCGCTGTCCGACGAACAACTCGAGCAGCTGCGCAGCGGCATCGAGCTGCACGACGGTCCGACGCGCCCCGCCGCGGTCACGCGCGTCGATCCGCGCCGGTTCGAGATCACGATCACCGAGGGCCGCAACCGCCAGGTCCGCCGGATGGTCGAAGCCCTCGGTGCGAAAGTCGAGAAGCTGACGCGGATCGCGATCGGCTCGTTGCAGCTCGGCGAGATGGAGTCGGGCTCGATGCGGGAGCTGACCGCGGACGAGCTGCGCGCGTTAGAGCGACGCGACTAATTCGTCGACGACGGGCCACGTCGCGTCGCGCCACTCCCCTGCCATCAGGAGGCCGGCCGAGGCGAGGTAGAGCGCGACGTCGCGCTTCGGGAACTGCGGCAGCGCGGCGACCGCCTCGCGGACGGCGGCGTCGTCGGGGACTTTGTAGTCGTCGCTCTCGATCGAGCCGTTCTCGTGCGGGACGTGCCAGTGGTCGAGGAAGGCGGCGAGCATCTCGTTCTTGTCGTGCGTGTGGTACTGCATCAGCGCCATCTCGAGGAGCTGCTCGAACTCCGGCGCGGTGAGGCGCGTGGCCAGGAGGTCGGCCTTCTTCGGGGGCGGCATCTTGCGGATCGTTTCTTCGCGGAAGTGGAGCGATTTGGCCAACTGGGCGATGGCCATCGCGCGCGACTGGAGGTCGCCGTGGCGCCAGAACGACGAGAGGACGTCGCGTCGGAGGTCGGCGTCGGCAATCTGGCGCAGGATGTGCCGCGCGTCCCAGCGGATGGAGTCAGTCATGGCGGCGGAGGGTATCGCAATAACCGGCGAGGCGGTATGGTTGACACGGAAACGCCGCGCCCGTATGGTGTCGCGTCGCAACGGGCCCGTAGCTCAGTGGTAGAGCAGTTGGCTTTTAACCAATTGGTCGTAGGTTCGATCCCTACCGGGCTCACCAGTGCCGCGCAGCGCGTCAGTCCCCATCGTCTAGAGGCCTAGGACACCGCCCTTTCACGGCGGCAACACGGGTTCGAATCCCGTTGGGGACGCCACCCACCTCTCTCAGAACGGCTTCTCGAGCGACTCCGACTGCGGCGTGAACAGGCGCGCACCGTCGGGCGTGATCACCATGTCGTCTTCGAGCCGCACGCCGAACTCGCCGCGGATGTAAATGCCGGGCTCATTGCTGAACGTCATGCCGGGCTGCGCGTGCAGCGATCGCGCGAAGCCGAACATGTCGTTTCGGACCAGGTATGGCCATTCGTGACCGTCCATCCCGATGCCGTGCCCGAGTCGATGGGAGAAATAGCGGAAGGCCGGGCCGTAGCCGGCCTTCACGATGATGCCGCGCGCCGCGGCGTCGATCGATTCGAGCGGCGCGCCGGGACTCGCGGCTTTGAGCGCCGCATCCTGCGCCCGCCGCACGATGTCGAACACCTGATTCATTTTCGCGCTGGCCTTGCCGAGCACGAACGTCCGCGTGATGTCCGACTGGTAGCCTTCGACCGTGCAGCCGTCGTCGATCATGATGATCGTTCCTTCGCGGATCGTCTGCGGTGCGATCGAGCCGTGCGGCAGCGCGGTGTATTCCGCCGTCTGGACGGACGCGTCACCGGGAAATCCGACGCGGCGGTATGCGAGCGAGATCAGCTCCGCGATCTCGATCTGCGTCATGCCGGGGTGCAGTGCCTGATGGACGGCGCGATACACCGTCCAGGTCGCGGTATTGGCGAGCTGCATCAGCTCGAGCTCGTGGGCGTCCTTGACCATGCGGCAGCCGGCGGTGACCGGCGTGGCGAGGACGATGTTCGCGTGCGGCGCCGCGTGCGCGATGCCGCTTGTCCAGACGAACTTCGCGTTCTCCTCGATGCCGATCGACGCCGCGGCGATGCCGCGATCGGCCAGCCCGCGGGCGAGCAGCGCATACGGGCTCTGGTCCTCCTGCCACGTCCGGACGTCGGCATGTCCGCCGCCGAACGGCCCGTTCGCGATCTGTTCCATGGCCCGCTCTTCTTCGAATGCCGGACAGACGAAGAACGGCTTCCCTTTGGCCGGGATGACGCATGCGAACAGCCGTTCCCCGCCCGACCAGCGGATGTTGGTGAAGTAGAGCAAGGAGCTGCCCGGCGTCAGGACGATCGCGCCGATCCCGTGTTGCGCCATCAGATGCCGGGCTTTCTCGATCCTGGCGCGGCGTTCTTCGTTCGTGACCGGCCTGGCCTGCTCGCGCATCGACGTCAGGGCGGCGATGGATGGAGGCAGCGCCGCGTCCGCGAGCACCGCGGGCGCTTTCCAGGCGGCGGCAAGGACGGCGGAGGCGCGCAGAAACGTGCGGCGATTCATGGCAGCAGATTCTAATCGGCGGCGTTGGTACCATCCGCTCACCACCGCCCATGAAGCTTGCACAGATCGACGACTTCGAGCCCGGGCAGCACGTCACGTTCACGAAGACGTTCACCGAGGAGGACGTGCGGCGTTTCATCGAGATCACGGGCGACGTCAATCCGCTGCACGTCGACGAAAGCTTCGCGGCCTCGACGAAGTTCGGCCGGCGCGTGCTGCACGGGATGCTCACCGCCTCAATCCTCTCGACGATGGTCGGCATGCTCCTGCCGGGCCCCGGCGCGATCTATCGCTCGCAGACGATCACGTTTCTGCGACCGGTACACATCGGCGACACCGTCACCGCGCACTTCGTCGTCCGCTCCGTCGATTGCGCACGGCACCGCCTGCAGATCGATTCGTGGATCGAGAATGAAGAGGGCGAACGCGTGCTCGAAGGGACGTGCGAGGCTGGGCTGCTTCAGCTATCGTCGTGAGACCACGGTCAGCGTCTCCGCCGCCGCCTCGCTCACTGGCAAAAACGAATGACCGTCTTGCCGCTGGTCCGCCTGGTCGGATTGAAAGCGGAGACTGCATCGTCAAGGGCCGCAATGTTGCCGATGTTCGTTCGCAGTCGTCCGTCACGCACGCGTTGGACAATCTCGTTCAATTGAGCACGATCGGACTCCACAACGAAGTCGACTGCCACTCCGTTAGTGGGTCGCGCCTCGGCTGGCCCGACGATGGACACCAGCGTTCCTCCGGCTCGAATCAGGCCTGCGGACCGCTTCTGGATCTCGCCGCCGATGACATCGAATACCAGATCGACGCCGCCGACGTCTTCCAGCGCGTCGTTTTCGAGGTCGACAAACTCATGCGCGCCGAAGTCGAGCGCCTTCTGACGGTCAGCCGCGCGTCCGGTGCCGATGACGTAGGCGCCCGCCAATCGTGCGAGCTGCGTCACCATCGACCCGACGGCGCCGGCCGCGCCGTGCGCAAGGACGCTCTGCCCCGCCTGAAGGTGGCCGTGCTGGAACAGTCCCTGCCAGGCGGTGAGGCCTGAGATCGGCAGGCTCGCGCCCAGCGTGAATTCGACGTCGCCTGGAAGCGGCGCGAGGTTGCGAGCCTCGATGGCTATGTGTTCCGCCAGCGTGCCGTCGCGGTACCAGTCGGCGAGGCCGAACACTCGTTGCCCTACCGACAGTCCCGTCGTTCCGTAACCGAGAGCGGTGACGACTCCGGCCAGTTCGTGACCGGGGATAGATGGTGTTCGGTTACGGTTACTGCGATCCGTCCAGGTCGAGGGCCACGTCAGCTCAGTCGGGACGAAGCCAGACGCCTGGATCTGAACGATGACGTCGTTTATCGCCGCCTGCGGCGCGGGCCGCTCCATGAGCGTCATCCCGGCCGTTCCCGCGGTCTGATCAGTCACAACGATCGCTTTCATCGTTCACCTCCTCAGGTCGTGGCGGAAGTTCACTCTCATTTCCGATAAATCACATTCCTCCACCTTACATCCGCCCTCTCATACTCAATCCCCTCCTCCACCGCCACAAACCCCGCGGCAAGCAGCGGCTCGTCGCGGCGGGAGGGGGCGGCGGGGGGATAGTTGAACTCGATGATCACGGATCGCAGGCGGGGATCGCGCAGCGTGGACGACGCGCCGGCGAGGACGTCGTCTTCGCCGCCGTCGACGTCGATCTTCATCAGCGTGGGCGTGCCGGCAAAGGCGGTCAGGGCGTCGATGGTCGTCAGGCCGATGCCGGCGCGGAGGACGATGGCTTCGCCGAACTGCTCGGTGAGGCCGGTTTCGCCGAGGGAGTGCATCGATGACGCGGCTTCGAGGCTGGAGAGATTGAGCGTGCCGAGGGATTGTGAGGCGGATATGGCGACGCAGTATGGGTCGACGTTCGTAAATCTATTCAGCACGATGTTTTCGCAGAGGCGGGCGAACGTCGCGGCCATCGGCTCGACCGCCACCACCCGCGCGCCCGGCGCGTGCGCCGCGGCGAGCAGCGTGTAGACGCCGTTGTTCGCGCCGATGTCGAAGAGCGTGTCGCCGGCGCGGACGTTCTCCAGGATCCAGCGCACGGTCTCCGGCTCTTTCGTGGCCAGCGTGTTCGCGCGATTGGTCTCCCAGTCGTTCGTGACCAGCATGCGAAAGCTCGTGTCCGCCAGGCGGCAGGTGACGACGTTCATCGCTTGACTCGCAGTCGGTGCCGCGGGAGACTTAGTTCCATATCGCTATACGCCATGATATCCGCCCTTCGCACCCTCGGAAACCAGATCGATGACGCATGGAAATTAGCCGGATACGAGCCCGGCGCGCTGCCTGCCATCGCCGCGCGAATCCTGGAACAAGAGCGTCCGGACCGCGTGTGGGACCTCGCCGCGCTCGCCGGCTGGACGCTGACCGAGAGCACGTTCCCCGATGCCTGCAATCCCTTCGGCCCGCTCGGCCCGCCGGCCTTCACCGTCTGGTCGAACCCGCGGCTCTACCTCAACGTCTATGCGTACAACACGCCCGAGGTCGTGATCCACGACCATGACTTCTCGGGCGCGTTCATCAATCTTTCCGGCGTCACCATCCACTGCACCTACGCGTTCGACGACATCGACGCGGTCGACGACAGCGTGCAGACCGGCGCGTTGCGGCTGCGCAACGTCGAAGCCATCGGCGAAGGGAGCGTGCGCACGATCGAGCCGGGGCAGGGCTTCATCCATCAGGTGTGGCACGTCAGCCAGCCCACCGTCGTCCTCGTCGTCCGGACACCCGCGCTCGACGCGATTCCGCGGCAATACCAATACCTCCGCCCCTCGCTCGCCACGCAGGTCTACCGCAACGACTCGCTGTCGGTCGGCCTGCCGGACCGCTTCCGCTACACGCGCAAGATGGCGGAGTGCCTGCGCACCGCGACGCCCGACAGCATCGAGTACGTGAAGGCGCTGATCAAAGGCGAGCGGCCGTGGGACGCGGTGTGGCACCTCATCGAGAACTGGCGCTACCTGCGCGGCGAAGGGGCGCTCGAAGAGATGATCGCGCTCGGCGCGAAACACCAGGGCGCATGGTTCGCCGGCCTGGCCGATGCCGGCACCGACGTCGACGTCTTCTACTCGATCAACTGGCCGCGCATCGTCGCGCCGCGCGACCGCATCGTGCTCGCGCTGCTGCTCAGCCTCGGCTCGCGCAAGCCGATCGTCAACGCGCTGGCCGGACTGCTCCCGGGCACCGATCCGCTCGAGCAGCTCGCCGACTCCCTCGCGCGTCTCGGCGCGGAGCGCAGCCTCCCGCTCGACGTGCGGCGCGAGGTGCTGGCCGCGGCGCTGCACGACGAGCCGGGACACGACGCGGCGCTGCGTCAGAATCCGCTGCTCCGGCCGCTCTTCACCGGCTGAATGCGCGCGCGCTCCGACAGATAGCGCCGGTGCAGGATGTCGTACAGCACGCGCTCCTGCTTGCGCGGGATGAAGCGGAAGACGCGGTTGAGGTGCATGTGCAGATAGCTGGCGACGACGTCCTCGAACTTCGCCTCCAGCTCCGTCGCGCGCAACCGCGCGACGAGCGGCCGCGTGCGGCGCGAGCGCTCCTCGTACGCGGCGAACCACGGTTGTGATTCCGCGCCGGCGAACAGCGCATCGAGCGCGGGCCGCACCGTGCGGTTCTTGCGCGCGAGATCGTCGCGGATGCCGCGGTCGTTGCCCAGCTCGCGCCCGAAGTCGTCCGTCAGCGCCGCCATCAGCTTCAATCGCGCGTCGAGATCCAGCCCGCAATCGATGAGCAGTCGCTCGCTGCCGTACGCGCCGAGCTGCCAGCGCAACTCGCTGTCGGCCTGCAGGAACGGCATCACCGCCGCCACGGCGTCGCTGTCCGCCTCGAAGATCGCCTCCGCGATGCGGATCGCATCCGCGCCGCCGTAACGCTCCGCCTCGCGCGAGTACGTGTCGAGCTGCAGCTTCGCCACCGAGCCGCTCTCCATCATCGGCGTGAAGAGCGCCGTGAGCTCGGCGAGCACGCTCGTCCAGAGCACGTCCGGCGCGCCGTGCACGCGCAGCCGCAGATGGAACGCCGGATCGACGTAACGGATGAAGAACCAGCGATCGATCCTTCCCTCCTCGCGCATCCGCGTCATGGCCGGAAGGATGGTGTCGGCGAGGAGGCGATCCTCGGTGGCGTAGCCGCAGTAAATCTTGAGGTAGAGCCACTCGCTGCCGGGCGGAAACGTCCGCTGCGCGAGCGGCATCATCACCGGCCGGCGCACCGGTTTCGTGCGCGACTCGTTGCGCACGAACGGCAGCACGAGCTCGTGCGTGAAGTGCCCCTCGGGGCCGTGCACCGCGAGCGCATCGGGCGCGGGGAGCATCTCGTCGAGACGGCCGCCGTGCTGATGCGCGACCGCCGTGAAAGCGTCGATCGTGACGATGTTCGTCCAGTCGATGACCAGTTCGTTGTCGCCCTGCACGAAGAGCATGAAGCGCGGCATGCGGCGGCGCTCGGCGAGCGACTGCGCGGCCGCGAGGCGCTGCGACGCATCGCCCTGCCGCAGCGGCTCGAGCTCGCCGGCCGTGACGAGCCACGCGGCGCGCGCGAAGATCACGTTGCCGTAGCGGACGCGCGGCAGGAACGGCAGCTCGGCCAGCGGCCCCCACTCCCAGTACACGCTGCCGGCGTCGCGCTCCTTCTGCATCGCGCCGACGAGCCGGTAGACGCTGACGCCGCGCGTCTTGAAGTTGTGCGCGGTGGTAACGCGCGGGATGACCTCGCGGTCGAGCGATCGCGACCAGAGGACGAAGCGGCCGTTGCGCACGCCGAGGAGGAGATCGGAGACGGCGATGCGCCGCTCGGGCGGAACGCTGGCGTGACCGAGGAACGGGATCTCGTGGTCGCGCAGCGCGGGACGTGCGACGACATTCGCGTCGCGTCCATCCGGCAGCATCACGACCTCGGCGAATACCGCATCGGGACGCAGCCGCTCTTCATCGCGCAGCCAGTCGCGCACCTGTTCCGTCAGCTCGGGATCGCCGCCGCAGAAGCGGCCGACGAACTGCGCGCCCGAGGGACCGAACGCGCTGCGGACGAAGACGCGGCCGTCGCCGCAGAGCGTGACGAACGACGCGAGCGAGTCGGGAAACGGCGGCGGATCGTCCGCGCTCATCCGCTCGAGGTCATCGCTTGTCAGCTCGATCTCGATCGCGCCGGACGCCACCGCGTGTCCGACTTTTTCGATCAGCACGCGATGCGCGTTGCGCCAGCGCGGCAGCGTCGGGCGTGCGGGAAAGTGCACGTCGCGCAGCAGCGGCAGGTCGTCGCTGGCCTCGTCGCCGTAGCCGGCGAAGCCGACGCCGAGCTCCTCGTCGAGAGCCTCGGTCAGCGGCACGAAACGGAGCTCGTAGCGCTCCAGGAAGCGGTCGCGGAAGATGCGCAGCGAGTCGCTCTCCTCGTCGCCGAACATCCGCCGCAGCAGGTCGATCGCGTCGTAGATCGAGCGCGCCGTGGCTTCGTCGAGCGTCATCGCGGGCGCCGGTTTGCGCAGCAGCACGTGCAGCGCGTCAGGCAGCGGCGTGCCAGGCGCGATGGCCGCGATGTGCTCGCGCAGCTCGGTGTAATCGTTCGCGCCGAGGCCGCGCGCATCGATGGTGTGCAACTCGTGCGCGACGGCATCGAGCAGCGCGGCGCGGGCGCCATCGACTGCACGCAGCCGGCCGGCGACGTCGATCAGCGGATCGGACGCGGTGAGCCGCGGCTGGAGGTCGGGCAGCACGAGTTGCGCGGCGATGAGCTGCTCGACGTAGCGCTGCGCCGCGGCGGATGGCACGCCGAGCTCCGCCGCGAGTTTCTCGGCGACTTCGAGCGCGGTGAGTCCCTGCCGCGCGAGGTCGAGCGCGAGACGCAGCTCGCGGCCTCCGCGCGCGGCGCGCAGCGCGTGCTCCTTGCCGCGTTCTTCGATGTAGCGCACCTGCGCGCCGGTCTCGTACAGCGTCGAGGCGACGGTGAGCGGCGCATTGGCGCGCGCGGTGTCGTCGAGCGTCGTGAGGAACCGCGCGATCGACTCGATGCCGAGCTCCGTGCGGCGCTCGTACGCGCTCGCGGGTGCGAGCTCGAGCGACGTCGCGCCGGCGATGCGGCCCGCGCTGTAGCCGGCGAGCAATCCGAACGGCGTCGGCCGCGCGGCCGCGCGCGTGACGTAGCGCGCCAGCGCGAGCAGCACGCGCCGCGGCGGATGTTCGCTCTGCATCTCCGCGGCGAGCGATTCCGACGCGAGCGCGATCGCGTCCGCGACCTCGGGACGCCGCGCGAGCTGCAGCAGGTGCGCGAGCAGCGTGTCTTCGTCCGGTCCCTGCGCGGACCATTCGAGGATCGTCTCGAACGGCAGCAGCGGCGTGCGGACGACGAAGAACGGGACCGGCCGGTGGACCGCGTCGCTCACGCCGCGCGCCTCGCGCCGCTGAGCAGGAACATCGCGTCCCAATCCGGCTCGACGTCGCTGCACGCCGCGGCGAATGCGGCGGCCACGCCGGCGGCGCCGTAGACGAGTCCCGCCTCCGGCGTCCAGAGCGCGTCGCCCTCGTTCGTCGTTTCGTTCGTGCGATAGCCGCCGATGCCTTCGCCTTCCGACCGCTCGGCGAGCGCGCGATCGAACCAGCGCCGCGCGGCATCGGCGAGGCGCTCATCGCCGGTCGATTGCCAGAGTCGATTGAAGACGTGGCCGAGTCCCGCCGCGCCGTGGCAGAACGCGGCATCGACCACGCCGCTCTCGTCCATCGGACACGACGCCGCCCACGCGGCGATCTGCAGCGCCGCTTCGCGCCAGTCGTCGCGATCGAGCGCGTCAGCGGCGTTCAACAGCACCGCGGCGATGCCGGGTGTGCCGTAGCACCAGGCGAGCCGCGCCGGCTTGATGCGGACGTGCGGTCCGTTCATCGGCGGGAAGTTCCACGAGCCGTCGAGCCGCGAGTCGAGCAGCCAGGTGACGGCGCGCTCGATGAGGCGGCGGACGCGTTGCGTTTCGATGCCGGCGCGATGCACATCGGCCAGCGCGGCGATCACGCCCGCGGTGCCGTGGGCCACGCCGAGGTTGAAGCAGCCTTCGGGGGCGGCTTCACGCGTGGCTTTGCTGAGCAGCGACGGCGGGAGGAGCCAGCTGATGCCATTCGGCAACTCGACCGCACGCATCTCGAGCAGGCGCACGATCGCGACGATGGCGCGCCGCGCGTCGTCCGACGGCAGCCGGGCCAGCGCGTAGACGAGAAAGCCGGCCAGGCCGCTGACCACGTCGACGTGCCACGGCCAGTCGTCGCGATCGACGAAATCGGCGAGCGCCGTGTCGATGCCGGAGATCGTGCCGCCGGCGACGTCCCAGCGCGCGAGCTGGTTCAGCGACCAGGCGACGCCGGTGAAGCCGCCGTAGAACGAAGGTCCCATCACGACGGAGCCGATGGTCTTCGCGGCGTCGGCGATGAAGCGGCGCGCGACGTCACCGTAATCCAGGCCGGCGCGCGTGAGGTAGCCGAGCGTGAGCGCGATACCGGCGCGGCCCATGCCGAGGCTGGCCCACTGCGCGGGCGGCGCGTCGGCGGCGTGCGCGTCACGGGCGAGATCGGCGGCGATGGCGTGTGCGGCGGCGAGCGCGGCCCGACGCCGTTCGCCGGCGAGGAGAGGTTGCCAGGTCATCCGGTTGATGGCGCCGCTCCGTGTGCGCACGCGGAGCGGCGCAGCCTTACGCTACGGACAACAGAAGCGCGGCGTGCAGGTGGAGCTGCTGGAGAAACCCTCGAGGTCGAGCGGATCCTGCGCGCGACGCGGCGCGGTGGATTCCGTGCGGGCCAGAACAGCGATCGTTTCGACACTGAGGTTCAGGGTGATTTCTTCGTTCTTCATGAGTTACTTCTCCTTTCGTGAGATCGCGCGTAATGCGCTACTGCACCGGTGCCATGTGTTTGGGTGTGCATGTCCGCCTGTAGAGCGGGAAGGGCGGAAGGATGCACATACTGCGATTACGAATGTAGCGCAGAGATGGCGTGACGTCAATCCATACATCCAGATGAGTCCGCGTTTGTTCACCGAAGCTTTCATACATGCCACAATCCCCCGATGCGCCGACTCCTCCCCCTCCTTTTCCTCACGCTTCTCCTCTCCCCTTTCGCACGCGCCGACCGGCGGCGGGCGATCGTCGGGGACGACACGATCGTCGTTGGCGGACTCTTCTCGCTCACCGGCGACGGCGCGACGCTCGGCAAGGCCAGCCAGGCGGCGCTGGAGCTGGCGGCGCGCGACATCAATGCGGAGCTCGAGGCGCTGCATTCGATCTATCGCGTGCAGACGGTGGTCGCCGACACGCAGCTGACACCGGACGGCGCGGTCATCGGCATCCAGTCGCTCGCCGCGGCCGGCGCGGTGATCGTCATCGGACCGCAGTCGAGCGCGGAGGCGGCGGCGATCCTGCCGTATGCGAACGAGCACGGCATCATCGTGATCAGCCAGGCCAGCACCGCGTCGTCGCTGGCCATCGCCAACGACAACCTCTTTCGCCTCGCGCCGAACGACCGCCTCGAAGGAGCGGCCATCGCCGCGCTGATGCACGCGGACGGCATCGACGTCGTCGTGCCGGTCTGGCGCAACGACTCCGGCAACACCGGCCTGAAGGTCAGCACGTCGCAGCTCTTCACGTCCGCGGGCGGCATCGCCACCGCCGGCGTCTCCTATCCACCCACCACCACCGACTTCGCCGCCACGGTCACGGCCCTCGGCAATGCCGTGCGCGCGGCGAAGAATGCGAATCCGTCGAAGAAGGTCGCGGTCTTCATCGCCTCGTTCGAAGAAGGGGCGGCCATCCTCGATCGCGCCCGCCTCGATCCCGACCTCGCCGTCAACTGGTACAGCGGCGACGGCCTCACGCAGAGCCGCGCGCTGCTGTCGCCATCGGCCATCGCCACCTTCGCCGCCGCGACGAAATTCACCGCGCCCGCGGTCTCGCTCAGCGAAGAGACGCGCAATCGCTGGGAGCCGCTGAGCGCCGAGATCCAGGCGCGCGTCGGCTTCCTCCCCGACGCCTTCTCGCTCTCCGTCTACGACGCCGCGTGGGTCTCGGTGCTCTCCAGCATCGAGGCGCGCAACCGCGCCGACGTGCGGCGCGACGCGTTCGTCCGCAACGTCGAGCGCTACTGGGGCGTGACCGGCCCGCTCGCCCTCGACGCCGCCGGCGACCGCCGCGTCGCCGACTTCGACTTCTGGACGGTGAAGGAAACCGGCAACAGCATCGACTGGGCGAAGACGGCGTCGTATGTCAGCGGACGTCTCGTGCGCTGAGCGACCCAACAAATCCGCACACCCGCGCGTTGTCCATCATGTGGATCACGTGCTGATGACTTCCATCACCGCCGTCGCCGACCCGGATCGCGAATGGCTGGGACGCTTCTTCGACGCGCGGCACGCGATCCTCATCCGCTTCGCGCTGCGCGTTTCGCACGATCGCGACGAGGCGTTCGACCTGGTGCAGGAGGCGTTCGTCCGCGCGCTGCATCACATCCGCGCGATCCCCGCGGGCGACGAGGCGGCGACGGCGTGGATGTTCCGCGTGCTCACGAACCTCGCGCGCGATCGCTACCGGCGGCGGCGCGTCCGCGAGCTCGCGTCGGCGCTGCTCGGCCGCCGCGGCCGGGACGCCGATCCCGCGGACGCGATCGTCTCGACGCAATCGGTGCGCAGCGCGCTCGCCACGCTTCCTCCGCGGCAACGCGCCGTCGTCGCGCTCTGCGAGCTCGAAGGACTCTCGATCCGCGAGACCGCGGCGGCGCTGGCGATCCGCGAAGCGACGGTGCGCTGGCACCTCAAGCAGGCAAAAAAACGACTGGCCACACTCCTCGGAGACAAGCGATGAACCTGAACGAACTCCTGAAACAACACGATCCGGCGCGTGACGCCGACGGCCTCGATCTCGCCGCCATGCGCGCGACGATCATGACCGCGAAACGCCGTCCGCCGGCGACGAGCCGCGCGGTCGTCGCATGCGCGCTCCTCCTCGCGATCATCGCGGCCGTCGTCGTCGTGCGCCGCCGCGAGCAACCGCAACAACCGCTGCCGATCGTCCGCAAAGCACCGGTCCATCAACCGGCGACGCGCCAGCTGCAGCTCACCACGCCCGGAGGCACGCGCCTGATCTGGGTCTTCGACGACCGCTTTTCGATGTGAGGAAATCATGCGACGACTTGCATTCGTACTCGCCCTGACACTCGCCACCGCCGCACTTGCCGCGCCGCCATCGCACTTTGCCGACTGGCCGAAAGGTCCGGTGAAATGGCTCATGACCGCCGAGGATCAGAAGGCGTGGCGCGCGGTCTCGAACGACGATGAAGCGCGGCAGTTCATCGCGCTGTTCTGGGCGCGGCGCGATCCGACGCCCGGCACGCCGGAGAACGAGTTTCACGATCAGTTCGACCGCCGCGTGGCGTGGGCCGACGTCGCCTTCACCCGCGCCGGACTGCGCGGCGCCTTCACCGATCCGGGCCGCGTCTACATCCTGCTCGGCGCGCCGGAAAGCAGCACCGTGCCGAAGTACAGCGGGGGCGTGCTGAGCGGCCGGAACGGCGTCGGAACGGTCCCGCAGTCGATCGCATTCTTCCGTTACGCGAACCCGACGGCGCTCCACCTCGCCGATCGCTCGCTCCGTTTCGTGGCGCTCGCCGACGGGCCGTATCAACTCTCGCCGCAGGGCAACGCATACGGCGCGCTCGACGACGCCGTGCGCGCCGCGATCGTCAGTCCCGCACTGAACGCGGTCCCGGAATGGGCTCCCGTCCCGCCGGCGTGGCAACGCTTTCAGGTCACACTCGTGCACGCATCGACCTCCCCCGCCCGTTCGGAGCTCGTCGGCATGGCGCCGCCGGGCGTGAGCAAAGCGATCGTCGACATGCGCGGCCTGCTGCCGTGGAAGAGTTACGACTTCGTCGATGCGATCACGTTCAGCGCCCACGCCGCGCAACCAGCGACCTCCACGATCCTCGGGCCCGCCAAAAAGCCGTATCGCGTCGTGTTGCGCTACACCGACGCCGGCGCGAGCCTCGCCGTCTCGCCGTTCCGCGTCGAGCGCAGCAGCGGAGACGAAATCGTGTCGACGACGTTCGCCATCAAGTCCGGCGAAACCGTATCGGTCGGCGCGTCGAGCTCGGGAGAGGCGAAAGAGGCGCTGGTATTTTTCGTGACGTGGATTGCGGAGTGAAGGTCGTCTCGCGGCGTCGCGGATGACGCAATCCGAAGAGGACAGGGCGGCTACAATCCTCCTGTCCTCTTCGATCATGAACCTCGAGCCAGGCGAAAAAGTCGGTCGCTACGAGATCGTCTCCTTCCTCGGGGCGGGCGGGATGGGGCAGGTCTACCGCGCGCGTGACGAGCAGCTGGCGCGCGAGGTGGCGATCAAGCTGCTCCCCACCGCCACGGCGTCGCGGCCCGACATCGTGGCGCGTTTTCATCAGGAAGCGCGCGCCCTCGGCCTCCTCAACCATCCGAACCTCGTCACCGTCTTCGACTTCGGCACGCACGGCGAATCGTTCTACATCGTCCTCGAGCTGCTCGAGGGCGAGACGCTGCGCGAGCGCATCCGCGCGCACGGTGCCTTCTCGCAGCGGCGCGCCATTCAGTTCGCCATCCAGATCGCGCGCGGCATGGCGGCGGCGCACGACCGCGGCATCATCCACCGCGATCTCAAGCCGGAGAACATCTTCCTGACGCATGGCGGCGGGCTGAAGATCCTCGACTTCGGCCTGGCCAAGATGAACCCCGAGGCCGATTTGTTCACGGCGAATGACGAGTCGCCGACGCTGGTCGGATCGTCGGAGCCGGGGATGCTCATCGGCACCGTCGGATACATGGCGCCGGAGCAATTGCGCGGCGAGACCGTCGATCAGCGCGCCGACATCTTCGCGTTCGGCGCGATCCTCCTCGAGATGCTCACCGGCGCGCGCGCCTTCCAGGGCAACACGCCGATCGCCACGATCACCGCGGTGCTCAACGACGATCCGCCGGACCTGAACGCGATGGGCATCCCGATCACGCCCGGCCTCGATCTCATCGTGCAGCGCTGTCTGGAAAAACGCGCCGACGACCGCTTCCAGGGCGCGCACGATCTCGCGATCGCGCTCGAGGCCCTCGGCAGCACCACCGACAGCATCACGCTGCCGTTCGTCTCGCTCTGGAAAAGCGGCGCGCGGCGGATGCGGCGCGCCGCGAAGATCGCGATCGTCGCGCTGATCGCCGCCGCGATCGGCGTGTTCGTCTGGACGCGCTTCCAGAGCGACGTCCCGCCCGCGTATCACCAGCTCACGTTCCGCCGCGGCGACGTCACGGCCGCGCGCTTCACGCCCGACGGCGGCGTCGTCTACTCCGCGTCGTGGGAGGGCGCGCCGTACGCGCTCTACTCGTCGCGCGTCGATTCGGTCGAAGCGCGCGACCTCGGCATCGCCAGCCGCGAGCTGCTCGCGGTGAGCCGCGGCGGAAACCTCGCATTGATGGTCAAGCCGAACGACATCGCCGGGACGCTGGCCATCGCCTCGATCTCCGGCGGCGCGCCGCGCGAGATCGCGACGGACGTCGTCGCCGCCGACTGGGCGCCGGATGGCGCGAAGCTCGCCGCCGTCCGCCGCATGAACAACGGCCAGTACCAGATCGAATATCCGCTCGGCACCGTGCGCTACAAAAGCGCGACGCGCATCCGCGACCTGCGCGTCTCGCCCGACGGCTCGATGCTCGCCTTCCGCCATCGCGAGGCGCGCCTCGGCAAGGCCTTCGGCCTGATGCTGCTCGATGCGGAGAGCCACGCGAAAAAGCTCGGGCAGTGGACGAACGCGAAAGGCCTGGCGTGGTCGCCGGACGGCAAGCAGATCGTCTTCGCGTCGAATGAAAGCGGCTCGACGGAGATCCGCGCGGCGACGCCGTCGGGGAAGGTCCGGCTCCTCGCCCGCTTCGACGGCTTCGTGAAACTGCACGACATCTCGCCCGGCGGCGACCTCCTGATCACGCGCGACGACTATCGCGAAGGGATCATGGCCCGCGCTCCCGGCGCGGAGCGCGAGCGCGACCTCTCGTGGTTCGACGGCTCCGGCGGCTCCGACATCTCGCCCGACGGGACGCTGCTGCTGCTCAGCGAGTTCGGCGAGGCGGGCGGTCCGCATTATTCGGCGTACGTCCGGCCGATGAACGGCGATCCGGCGGTGAAGATCAGCGACGGCTACGGCGTCTCGCTTTCGCCCGATCGCACGTCGGCGCTGGTCATCATCCCCGGCACGCCGGCGCGCCTCGCCATCGTGCCGCTCGGCGCGGGCGAGACGAAGCTCGTCGATCGTGGCGACGTCGAGGATTACGAGTTCGCGTCGTGGCTGCCGGACGGGAAGACGATCGTCTTCAACGGCCGCACCGCGAAGACGCCGATGCGCATCTATCGCCAGAGCGCGGCCGGCGGCGCGCCGCTGCCGATCGGTCCGCCCGACGTGCGGCTCTCTCAGTCGTCGCGTCCCGCATCGCCGGACGGAAAGCAGCTCGTCGTGCGCGATGACGCGGGCGCCATCGCGATCATGTCGTCGGACGGCAAGGACGCGCCGCGCAAGCTGCCGCTGGCGGGCGCGTTCCGTCCCGTCACCTGGTCGGCCGACGGCCGCGAGATCTTCGTCTATCGCGATTCCGAGCTGCCGGCGCGGCTCTATCGCGCGAACGCCGCGACCGGCGCGCTGCAGTTCGTCCGCGAGCTGATGCCGGCCGATGCCGCGGGAGTCGATCGCGTGACCGACGTCGTGCTCACGCCCGACGACCGCGCGTACGCGTACGGCGTGCTGCGGAACCTCTCGACGCTGTTCGTGTCGACCGGATGGCGAAGCAAGCTCGACTAGAGTTAAGATCCGTACATCATGAAAAACATTTTGACGGTTGTCCTGCTTGCCACAGCTCTATCCACGCTCGCCGCGGAACCGCCGAAAGTCACGCCGTCGATGCAGTCGAAGGCGACGATGTGCAACGGCACATACGCGCTCTGCATCATGGCGCCTTGCACGAAGCCCACGTCCGGCAGCCTCGCGCCGTGCGAGTGCGTAATCCAGACGGGCTGGAACATGGGCCCGAATTCGTGCGACGACCGGGTGACGCACCTGACGTCCACGTACTCGAACAACTTCAACAACTGCAACCGCCTCCTGACCTGTCCGGCCCCCACCGACTGGGCCTGGTGCTACGGCGCCTCGTGCGAGACCAATCCGAAGGATGCGAAGCTCGCCACGTGCCATTGCCCGGTGCACACCAGCGGCGCAGTCGTCCTCGTCAAACCCGACAACTGCATGAAAGGCAACGCCCCCTGCCGCACCCTCTGGTCCGCCGCCATCCCCGCCGAGAGCGTGTTCGCGAACAATCACTACTACAACTGGATGACCGAGCACGGCTACCCCGCCGATCCGCCCGCGGTGGCCTGCCCGGCCACGCACGAATAGCCCGCAACTCACGCCTTCTCCCCGCGCCGCGGGGAGAAGGTGCCCCTGAGCGAGCGAAGCGAGTCGAAGGGGCGGATGAGGGGACGGGGGGCCTCGAAGGCCGCCGCCGTCCGAGAACCTTCAGGCGCTCACCCCCCCACCAGCGCCCCCTGCTCCAGCCACTGCGAGATCAGCCGCCGGATGCGATACGAATCCGTCGCCACCTCGCGCTCGACCTCGACCACCGTCGCGCCGGACGACGCTTTCAGCCACACCTCGCGCACGAGGGTCGGGTCCTTCTCCTCCTCGTGGGGGGTCGGCTTCACGCTCGTTTTGGCGAGCTTCATCCCGTCGGGGATCAGGGCGATCATCGTCTGCAGCTCGTCGTGGCGGCGGACGCCTTCCAGCAGCAGGCCCATGATCTCCAGCGGCTGGTTCTCGCTCTTCATCTTCTCCGGCGGATACGGCACGAACGCGAACGTCCCGGCCAGCGGGCGCTCCAGCGTCTGATACAGCGCGTCGATGCCGCGGATGTGGCCCATCTGCGCGTTGATGAACTTCCCGTCGCCGAACACCAGCTTCGCCGCCGCCACTCCCTGCTTCGTGCGCAACGTCAGCATGCCGTTGGCGCGCATCTCGTTCAGCGACTGCAGCACCGACGGCAATCCGAAAAATTCGAGCTCGCCGGCCAGCGTCGCCACCGGCTCCGCGCTGCGCGACGCCGGCTTCGGCGGCGCCCATTTCTCCAGCACCTGCTGCGCCGCGCGGCCGACGTCCTGATCCGGAAAACGCTGCGCGATGTCGCTGAACAGCTCCTCCGACGCATCGCTGCGCGTGCCCGACAGCGCCTCGATCAGCCGCACCGTCGAGTCCTGCTTCTTCGGCATCAACCGTCCGAAGAGCTTCCCCGGAATCTCGTCGCGCAGCGCCTTCAGCAGGACGTTCACCGTCGCTTCGTCAAATGACAGATCGTGTTGCGACAACGCGGAGAGGCGCGCGCGGGTGTCGCCGAAGAGCGCGTTCGCCTTCATGCCGTGCCGCGCGATCGTCAGCAGTGCCGCGCCGGTGCCGACGCGCGCCAGCGACGCGGTGATCCGGTCGAGCAGCTTCTGCATCTCGCCGACGGGATATTGCGACGTGTCGCCGCGCAGCAGCAGCGCCTCGAACTCCGCGAGCCGTGTCGTCAACAACTTGACCGACGCCTCGGTGCGGATCTGTCCGATCGCCGTCATCGCTTCCTTGATCACGTAGATGTTCTGCCCTCGCGCCGACGCCAGCGTCAGCGCCTGCAGCTCGCGATCGAGATCGTCGTCGTTGTCGCGCAGGATGCGGTGCAGCAGGTAAATGAGATTGCGCAGGTAGTACGTGTCGAGGTCGCTCCGCTGCAGCTCCCGCTCGAGCTCTTCGAGCGCGTACTGCCGGCCGTGGAGCACGTGCGCTTCGATCAGTCCGAGCAACGTGCGACGCCGCTCCGCGCGCGGCTCGCCGCGGAGCTGCTGGAAGAGCATCTCGATGTGCAGCGTCGGAAAAAATTCGAGCGCGATCTTCAGCGCCGCGTGGCGTCCCTTGTTCTCGACGTACTTCCGCAGCTGCACGGAATTGATCCCGTCCGCCGCCTCGGCGCGCGTGCGATCGACGGCCACGATGTCGAGCTTCTTCTCCGTGATCCCTTCGTTCGCCACGTCGAGCATCCAGATCGCCGCCGCGAGCGCGCCGTCGTTGAACTTCTGGATCGCCGCGACGACCAGCTCGCGGAAGCGCCGCATCGCGACGGCCGGATCCTCGGCCAGCTCGATGATCTTCTCCATCGCCTCGGCCTGCGCCGGACGCTGCCCCGTGCCCGGCATCGCGCCGGGGATGTCCCACGACGGCATCGCGCCGCCGAGGATGATGAAGACGTTGCCTTCCTTGCCGCCGGTGAGCGGGCGGATCTGTTCGAGGTAGTCGTTGAGCTGCTGGCCGTTCTGCGAGCGCGCGGCGGCCATCGTCAGCAGCTGCGCCACCGCGGCGGAGTCGGGCTGCGCCTCCGCGTCGCCGCTCTGCATCTCCTTCGTCAGGCGATCGACGATCAGCGAGAAGCGTTTCGCCGTCTGCGAATCGGCGTCGGGGACGACGGTCCGTCCGCTGAACGTCGGCATGTGCACGACCTCGGTGCCGTGCTCCGAGCCGCGCGACATCCGCATCGAGGTCAGGCTGTTGCGAAGAAAATCGCGGTCCGGCTCGGGACACATGCGGATGGCCAGCGTCGTCGCGCGATCGAGGTAATTCGCCACCGCCTCGGGGTCGAGCAGCCGCAGCTCGCCGGTGATGTAGACCTTTTTCAGCGCCATCAGCAGCAGCATCGAGACGGGCGTCGATTGCACCTCGCTCTGCTGCACCGCCCAGTTGCCGACGTGCTGCATCATCACGGCGGGCGGCTGCGCCATCAGCGTGGCCAGAGCATTCGCCGCGATCGCGGGCGGGATCGAATCATCGAGGTAACGCTGAAAATCGTTCAATGCCGCTTCGACCGGTAGCGCCATCTCCATCCGTTCCGCGGTTTTTGCACCGGAGTAGCGATTCTACCCCCGTGAGAGTCAGGACCATGTTCGCGGCGAAGAGGGTGACCGCCGTCATCTCGATGAGCGCGGAAAAGCCGAGCGTTCCCCACGCGTGCGACGAAAACTGCTCGTACGCGAGGATCTGCGAGTTGACACGAAGCAGGCATCCGAGGTTGAGCAGCAGCAGCGAGAGCTCCATCACGCGCGTGCTCCAGAGCCACCGCACGTTGAAGAATGCCGGCAGGACGCGCGAGCCGATGGTGAACGCCGTGGCGGCGAAGAAGCCGACGGTCAGCGCGTGGCGCGACGCGCCGGCGAAACCGCGGCCCGCGATGGTGCCGAGGATCGCGGCGACGATCGACCACGAATAAGCGAGGCGGATGAAGATGCGGCGGATCTTCGGCGGTTTCTCGCCCGCTTCGAAGAGCCGCAGCGCCAGGCGGGGAAAACCGGCGCGTCGCCATCGAGCGCCACAATGAACGACTCGACGGCGTTCATGGCGACGCCCGCCACCATGGCCATGCCGGCCGCCGTGATCATCACGATCGATTTGCGCCACGCGTTGTCGCGCGTGCGCGGACGCGAGAAAAAGACGGAGACGGCGAAGATGGCCACGGCCTGCAGTTCGAGTCCGGCCGAGACGGCGAGGAGGATCCGCCATTGCCACGGCGACGTCCCGATGGCCGAGCGGATGGTCACGCCGGCGGTCCACAAGCCGTATGTGGTCCACGCCGCGGCGCGCGAGAGGCGGCTGAGGCGCAGGCGCGGGATCGCGTAATAGCCGATGCCGAGGATGAAGGTGCCGAGCCAGCCGAAAAGCTGCGCGTGACCGTGGGCCTACACCCATGACACGCCGACGAACGTCCCCGGCAGGAGCTGAACGCGAGGCCGGTGACGACATAAACGGCGAGCATCCGTGACAAATCGGGATCGTGCGGCTGACTGAGCGAACTGCAGCGAGGCATTGCGCGTTTCCTCCGCGATCACAGTACGGCGTGACGCGGGAGGCGGGATATGACGGTTGTCATAGGGCGCTGCGGTATGCTCGGACGATCAGCATGAACGCGCGATCATTTGCCGTAACGGCGTTGCGCGTCTGGGCGGTTTTGATGCTGCTCGGAAGCGTCCTCCGCACAGCCAGCGTGCTCGGGCGATGGATTTTTCCTCCGCTCGATGAAGGTCTGGCCTGGTCCATCGTCAGCACCTGGACATTCATGCAGGAGATCCTCACGGCAGCCCTTGCGATCGCGCTTCTGAAATTCTCCGGGCCGCTCGCACGGCGGCTCACCGCGGACATTGACGATTCCGGGGCCACACCGCCGGAGATCTCACTGGAGGCCATCGCATTCGGCTGTCTGGCGCTGTATCTGATCGTCGAGGGACTCGGCTCGTGCGGCGGCCTCGCCTTCCAGCTGGCGACGAAACCGGCATACGAACAGGAGCGGTTCGCCTATCTCTGGCGCGATTCACCGCGGGAGCTGGTCGCCGCGATCGTACAGACCATCGCGGGAATTCTGCTCTTCATCGGCCGGCACAAACTGGCCACCATCTGGCGCGCATTGAGGCCGTATCAAACGAGGAGCTGACCATGTCGATCTTCCCCACCGCATCGAGCGAAGTGCAATCCGACGAGTGGAAATACAACGGCATCGGCGGCTGGCTGATCCTCGTCGCCGTCGGCCTTTGCATCTCTCCCCTGCTGCAGCTCGTGTTCATCATCCGGAACCTCGTTCCGATTTTCACGACGAACGCGTGGTCGATGCTGACGACGCCCGGCTCGCCCGCGTATCACCGCTTGTGGGCGCCGGTGATCCTGTTCGAGCTGCTGATCAACATCGTCTTCCTGGCGATGGAAGCCGTGCTGCTCATCTGGTTATTCACCAAGTCGCGGCGATTTCCGACGGCGATGATCGTCTACCTTTTCACGGTCTTTGCGCTCGTCGGCATTGACTATTTCCTCGCACAAGCGATCCCCGCGATCGCCGCGCAGGACAATTCCGAGGGGCGGATCGCGTTCATGCGCGCGGGCGTGGTCTGCGCGATCTGGATGCCGTACATGCTGAAGTCGAAGCGGGTGAAGGGGACGTTCACGAGGTGAGCGCATTGACGCCCCCCTCCCCGGCGCATATCCTCGGCTCGCTTCCCTGAAATCGGCAGAAGGAGATTCGGTCATGAAATCTCTCGGGCGGATGCTCGTCGTCGCGCTGTTCGTCGTATTGCCGCTCGCGGCACAAACGCTGCCGGAACCCTCGCCGGCCGATCTGTGGGACGGCCTGCTCAAGAGCAACAAAGACTTCGTGTCGGGGAAGCTGACGTACGACAAGCTGACCGAGCAGCGCGAACGGCAGCAGAACCGCCAGGCGCCGCAGGTGTCGATCGTCTCGTGCGCCGACAGCCGTGTGCCGCCGGAGCTGATCTTCAATCGCTCGATCGGCGAGCTGTTCATCGTGCGCGCCGCCGGCAACATCGTCGACGACTTCGCCCTCGGCAGCCTCGAATACGCCGCCCCACCGGTGCACAACTGGACGAAGCTGATCGTGGTCCTCGGGCACTCCGACTGCGGCGCGGTCGCCGCCGCGCTCCGCCGCTCCCCACCGAAGGATCCGTTCAGTGCCAGCCTGCAGTCCGTCCTCACGCGCATCCGCGAATCGTTCGGCGGGATGAGCTACCTCGACCCATACACGGACGAAGATCCGCTGCCGAAAGCTCTCAGGCGCGCGGCGACGGAAGCCAATGCCCTGGCCGTCGTCGCGTACATCCGCGCGCATAGTCCGGCGCTCAGGAACACCGCGATTTATGCGGCGTATTACGACATGGAAACGGGAGCGGTCACGCGGGTGATGCCGCGCCCGTGAGCTTGTCGCCGCCGACCAGCGTCACGAGATAGACGGCCGACAAGAGCGCGACCAGCAGCAGCAATCCGAGCAGCAGTCCGCCGAATTGTCCGATCCAGTCGCGGCGGCCGGATGCAATGGCCAGCGCCTCGTCGATCTCCCGTCCCGTGTATTGCGTCCCATACAGATATTTCGCCGGCTTCAGATCGCGATCGAGCGCAATGATCGCGTTCGGATGCGCAAACAGGCCGTTCGCATCGGCGTAGCGATATCCGAGGGAATCGAGAAACGGACGCGGATCTTTCGACGCGACGACCGTCCACGACAACGGCAATTGAAAGCGCTCGCGAAAACGCCGTAAATCGTCGGGTGTATCGCGCGGATCCATCGAGAAGAGCACGACTCGATACGACGCGAGCGGCGGCGTCGATTCCGCGATGCCGCGCCTCAATCCTTTGGCGATCAATGGACAGGCCAGCGGACAGCGGCAATAAATCGGCGCGATGATGGTCGGCGTGCCGCGCCACTCGTCGGTCGAGCGGACGCGGCCTCCGTCGTCGACGACCATCAACGCGAGGATCAGCGTGAGGATCATCGCGATTCCGCCACCGGATTGGCCGGATTGTACGGCGGCGCTCCTTTGTAATTGCCGCGCGCCAGCTCGAGGAACGGCGCCGTGTACGCGAGGATCAACAGCAGCGCCGCGGCGACGAGCCACGGACGGAAGCTCTGCACCGCGGGGACGTTCTCATCATGCAGCGGCTCGCTCACCGGCAGGTCCAATGCGCCTTCGCTCGTCTTCTTACGCAGCAACGTGGCAAAGAAAACGACGAAATAGAGCAGCATCGCCGTGAACATGATGATGCCGCCGAGCGTCCCGACAAGCTTCGCGATTTTCCATGTCGGCTGATAGAGCGGCGACGCTGGATTCGTGTACGACAGCCCCATATTCGTCCGCCGCGGCTCGCCGGCCACGCCGCCGATGAAGAGGCCGGTCGAAAAGACCATGATGCCGAGCGTCCAGAGATACGGAATCCAGACATTGAGGCCCTTGAACGCGATCTCGCGGCCGCGCAGGGTCGAGATCAGCAGCAGCGAGCCGGCGATGTACGCGAGAAAGACCGGACCGGCCACTGTCTGATGAAAATGCGCCGGCATCCACGCCGTATTGTGGACGACGGTGTCGAGGTTGTACGACGCGTTGATGATCCCCGTAATGCCGCCGAAAATGAAGATGAACAGTCCGGCGAAGAGATAACCGAACAGCCAGCGCTCCTTATCGAGGAACGGCAGCTTCTTCCACCAGCCGAACAGTCCGGTGCCGCCCTCTTTGCGCGCGCCGTGCTCCATGGACGCGGCGAGCGTGAACGCGGTGACGAGGCTGGGGATCGCGACCAGCAGCGTGAAGAACGCGTGCACCGATTTCCACGTCGTGCTGATGGCCGGCTCCGTGTATTGATGATGGATGCCGATCGGAGCGGAGAAGGCGACGAGCCACATGAAGGTGAAGCGGCCGGCGAAATCCGAATAGAGCTTTCCGCCCGCCAGCTTCGGCAGCATCGTGTAATACATCACATACGCCGGCAGGAGCCAGAAATAGACGAGCGGATGGCCGAAGAACCAGAAGAGCATCCGCGCGAGCGGGACATTGACGGTCTTCGTAATGCCAAGGGACCACGGGATCAGCAGGAAAATGATCTCGATGGCCACCGGAATCGTGGCAATGAACCACACGATGAACGTGGCGAAGATCCCGGTAACGGCGAGCGGAGTTTTTTTGCCGGGATTTTCGCGCAGCCACTGGCGATAGGTCGGGATCCAGCCGAAGAACGCGAGCCACGAGCCGACGACCAGCAGCACGAGGCCGATGTAGAAGGCCGGATGCGCCTTCAAGGGCGGATAGAACGTATAGAGCACGCTCGCTTTGCCGGTGAGCATCGGGATCGCGGCCGACAGCGTGCCGACGGTCATCAATACGACCGACGTCCAGGCCCAGCCGAGGAGCGGCGGCTTGCTGGTGTAGAAGCGGATCACGGCGTGGCCGAAGGCGACGGCAAAGAATGTCGTGAAGACGACCGCGTTGATGGCGCCGTGCAGTGTCAGGCCCCGGTAGTACTCGATGCCGAGGAAGCTCTGGGAGCGGATGACGCCGGCGCGATAGAGGACCTGTAAGAGACCGGTGGTGATGCCGAGGACCAGCAGCAGCATCGGGAAAACGATCTCGAAGAGGATGATCTTGCGGAGGCCGGGCTCGATTTCAGTGCGCGTCACTTGATGGTCTCCAGATATTCGATGATTGCGTGCAGGTCGGCGGGTGGAATGGTCATTGAAGGCATCACCGGATCGAAGCCTTTTACGATTTTGGCGTCCGGCTTTTCTATCGATTCCTTCAGGTAATCGTCCGTGGCGGTGACGGACTGGCCGTCGGCCAGTTTGCGCTGGCTGCCATAGAGGCCCTTGAACGTCGGGCCGGGCGCCGGTGTGCCGTCGAGTGAGTGGCAGGCGGTGCAGCCGTATTTATCGAGCAACTCTTTGCCCGACGACGGCATCGGCGGTGCCGGAACGGGCGGTGGTAATTGCGACCTGTCGGTGACGTGAATCCGTCCCGCCATGTTGTGATGTTGGATGCCGCAATATTCGTTGCAGACGACGAGGTATTCGCCGGCCCGGTCGAATTTCACCCGCGCGTAATTGACCGCGCCGGGGACGGCCATCAGGTTCACGTTCGTCCCGACGATCTGCATCCCGTGCGTGACGTCGGCGCTGCTGAGGTAGATGTCGACGGTCGATCCCGGTACGACGTTGAGATCGGCCGGCTCGAATTTCCACATCTTCGCGACGTAATGCACCTCGTAATGCTTCGCTCCCTGCTCGATCACCTTCGCGTCGGCGAACGGCCGGACGTCGGTGAGGCAGGTCGGCAGGTCGATGCCGAAGAGACGCACGGAGAGCGCGATGACACCGGCGATGGAGAGCGCAAAGATCGTGGCGGCGGCGAGGATCCGTTTCTCCAGCATCGCCTACCCCCTGCGAATCATGACGGCCATCAGCAGGAACCAGATCGCCGCGTAAAAAACGATCATGGCGGCAAAGAACGCCACCGCCCCGCGTGGAAAGAACGTGCTGTCGTCGGATTGCATGCGGCAAGTTCAACAGGTCGCGTGCACGCGGGGAGGTGGCGGCGGTCACAGGAGGGGGTGATGGGGGTTGTTGGGTTGTTGGGTTGTTGAGTTGTTGAGTTGTTGGGTTGTTGAGTGAAAACCGCCGCGCGACCGAACGCCCAACAACCTAAAAACCCAACAACCCAACAACCCATCTACGAAACTCTTCGTTGACACTACGAAGCCCTTCGTATACATTCGAGCCATGCCACACCAAACCCACCTCCCCCGCCCCACCGACTCCGAGCTGGCCATCCTGCGCGTGCTGTGGGAGCGCGGGCCGAGCACGGTGCGCGAGGTGCAGGAGGCGCTCAGCGCGAGCGGGTACACGACGCTGCTCAAGCTGCTGCAGATCATGACGGAGAAAGGGCTGGTCGTCCGCGACGAGTCGGAGCGCGCGCACGTCTACGCCGCCGCGCTCAGCGAGCAGCGCACCCAGCGCCAGCTCCTCGGCGACCTGATGGACCGCGCGTTCGGCGGCTCGCCGGCGAAGCTGGTCATGCAGGCGCTGTCGGGCCGCAAGGCGACGCCCGACGATCTCAATGCGATTCGCGAGCTTCTCGATCGACTGGAAGGAGAAGAACCATGAGCTTGAACGGACCGGTAGCAGTAGCAATCGGATGGGCGCTGCTCCATCTGCTGTGGCAGGGCGTGGTGGTGGCGGCGATCCTGGCCGCCGTGCTGGCGCTGCTGGAGCGCCGCAGCGCGAACGCGCGTTACGTCGCCTCCTGCGCCGCACTGGCACTTCTCCTGATCCTCGGCGTGGCCACCGCGGTGCGCGTGTACGAGCCGCCGCTGACGGCGATCGCATCGAACAACGACACCGCGATCATCACCGCGGCGCCGATCGTCACCGACATCGCGCCCACAGCGATCTCGCTCGCCACGCGACTCCGCCAGTCGCTGCCGGACGTCGTCCTCATCTGGCTGATCGGCGTCGCACTGCTCTCCTCGCGGCTGCTGCTGACGTGGCTCCGCACGCAGCGCCTCGCGCGCACCGCCGCGCAGGCCGCGGGGGCGGAGTGGCGCGCGGTCGTCGAACGCCTCGCCGGCGCGATGCAGTTGCGCCGCGCCGTCCGCGTCGTCGAATCGGCGGCGGTCGAAGTGCCGGCCGTGATCGGCTGGCTGCGGCCGATGATCCTCCTCCCCGCCTCCACCCTCACCGGCCTCGCGCCGCGGCAGATCGAGATGGTCCTCGCGCACGAGCTGGCGCACATCCGCCGCCACGATTTCTTCATCAACCTGCTGCAGGCGGTGGTCGAGACGTTGATGTTCTACCACCCGGCCGTCTGGTGGATGTCGCACCGCGTCCGCATCGAGCGTGAGAACTGCTGCGACGATCTCGCGGTGGCGGTCTGCGGCGATGCGCTGCAGTACGCCCGCGCGCTCGCCCGCCTCGAGGAGCTCCGCGCGCCGGGCGTGGCCATGGCCGCGAACGGCGGCTCGCTGCTCGACCGCGTCCGCCGCATCGCCGGCGCACGCGCCGAATCGATCGGCTCGCGCTGGACCGCCGCGATCGCAATGCTGTCGGCGGTCGCGATCATCATCGCCGTCCCGTCGCTCCCCGCGTTCGCACAGCGCGAGGAGCCGAAGAAGGCGGAGGCGAAAAAAGCCGAGGCGACGGTCGTCGTCGAGCGGTCGACGGACGACGATGACGATCAGGGCACGCCGATGCCGATGCCGGTCCCGCCCGCGCCGCCCGCACCTGCGGTCCATGCGATGCCGGCGCCGCGTGCATTCGCGATGGCCCCGCCGGCGCCTCCCGTCCCGGGAACGCCGATGGCGCTGGCTGCGGAGATGGTCGGCCATCGCGAAAAAGACCGCCCGCTCGATTCCGCCGGCAAGCTGACGGTCGACGAGCTGATCACCCTGCGCGCGACGAACGTCACGCCCGACTACATCCGCTCGATGCGCGAGCTCTTCACCGGCCTGACCATCCACGACATCACCGGCCTCCGCGCCCTCGGCGTCACCGCGGATTGGGTGCGCGAGATGAAAGCCGCCGGCGTCGACATCAAGACCGCGCACGACGCGATGGCGCTCCGCGCAATGCACGTCACGCCGGAGTTCGTGCGGGAGATGGAACAGGGCCGGAAGAAGTAGCGGACAAGGAGAACCCAATGACGAAGCGTCTCTTCACGCTCACGCTCTTCGTGTCGCTGTTCGCCGCCACGACCGCGCTCGCGCTCGACGGCGCGTGGACGGCGACGCTCGACAGCGATCGCGATCACCTGCACTTCAACATCACGACGGACCACAACAACCTCGGGATGTCGATGACGCTCGCGTCGTTCGCCACCCTCACGCCGTCGCAGGTCAACGCGGCGGCGACGACGCCGGTGACGTTCGCCGTGCATCGCGAGGCGGGGACGATCGCGTTCGAGGGGACGTTCCGCAACGGCAAGGGCGCCGGCCAGCTGACGTTCACCGCCGATCGTTCCTACATCGACAAGCTGCGCCCCCTCGGCGTCACCTTCGCGCTGGAGAAGCAGCACCACGCTGACGAGAACGTGCTCTTCATCGTCGCGCTGCACGACGTGTCGATCGATTACATCCGCTCGATGCAGGCGCTCGGCTACCAGACGACTCTCGAGAAGTACCTGGCGATGCGCATCTTCAACATCACGCCGGAGTACGTGCACGAGATGGAGGCGCTCACCCGCTGATCCGCGGCTGGGACCGCCAGCGACGGTGGCAGTTCATCGGCGAATTTCTTGCTAAGGATGAATGCCCCGATGAAATCGCTGAGACTCCTTCTTCCTCTTCTCCTGCTGCTGACCACGGCTTCGACCGCGCAGCAGCTGTGTCCCTGCTTCCCGCACGAGAACATGTGGACGGTCAAGACCTGCGACGGCTTCCAGTGCGCGTCGACGATGCTGACGGCTGCGAACGGCGATCCGCTGACGTTCGTCATGCCGGTCAGCGTCGACGACCAGCGCTGGATCGTGATGCGCCGCGTGGTCAGCGGCACGTACACGGACGACGGCTCGGACCCGTATCAGCTCGAACAGTTCGACGGCATCAGCGTCGCGACGGCAAGGCTCGCGTCGATCGCCAGCGATCACCGCCCGATGATCATCACCGCCCCGGACGGCATGTTCCTGGTCGCGTCGCTGCGGCAAGCACCCGTGCCGCACCAACGCGCCGTCGCGCGCTAACGCCAGACGATCACGCGCGGCCTTCCGCGCATTGGTTCGTCGCTCGCATCGTTGTGCGTGGCCGAGGGGTAGCCGAGCTCGCTCGCGACCGTTCGCCACTCCTCCTGAAAATCGGGACGCGAGTGATGGGGCAGGCTGATGCCGCGCGAGTAGTAATCGATGTGCAGCATCTCGCCGGCCCAGGCGATCGCCATCAAGTCGGACGTCGTCGTCGGATGGCCGGGGAGCGCGATGACGCCGCGGTCGAGGCCGAACGTCGGGTTGAGGATCATCGTGTACGTCTTCAGCTTCGTGTGATCGTTCGCCGCGACGAGCGTCGCGATCCCCGGCTGCGGCGCGCGGCCGGCGCCCCCTTCCTGCGGATCCTCGGCCACGACCACGCGGTACTCCTTCGGATCGAGATGGCGAATGATCTTCTGCCCCTCGTTCGTCGCCGCCCAGCGCGCGAGTCCCGTGCGCGTCGCGTCGAAACTGTTGCGCAGCTGCGTGCTCGTGAACGCCGGATGCAGCTTCGCATCGAACTGCACCGGCTCGCCCGCGAGCACGAACGTGGCCGGATTCGGCGCCTGCCGGAATCCGGTGAACACGAGGATCGCGAGCAGCAGCAGCGAGCGGCGCATGGAGGGAGTGTACGCCTCGGGTCGTTGGCAGGGGGCAGTTGGCCGTTGGCAGTAGAACGTATCGACACGCATCTGTTACTGCCAACGGCCAACGATCAACGGCTAACTTCCACCACTGCATCCGGCACCTGATTCCTCACCGGCTTGATCGACCGCAGGTACGTGTACACGGCGCGCAGGTCGTCGTCGCTCATGCGGGCGTAGTTCTGCCACGGCATCGGCGGGAGGATCGGGCGGGCGACGCCCCAGTGGCGGCCGCTGCGGATCGTGTTCACGAACATCTCCTCGCTCCAGATCCCGATTCCCGTGTTGTTGTCCGGCGTCAGGTTGCGCGCGTACGAGACGCCCCACGGTCCGGCGAACGCCGTGTTCGTCGCGGCGCCGCTCCAGAGCCACGGGCCCGTCGGCTTCGGCGCGGGCGGCATCTGGAAGTGCTCCGGATGTCCGCTCAGCATCCGCGACATGTCGGGCTCCGGCCCCTTCGGTCCCATCTTGAATGGTGTGTGGCAATCGTTGCAGCCGCCCACCGTGACCAGGTACGCGCCGCGCGCGATCTGCTGCTGTTTCGTCGGCATGTTCGTGCTCTTCGCCGTGACCGACATGGTGACCAGCACCGCGCTGACCGCCACGAGTGCAAGGATGGTGATTGTCCGTTTCATCGTTCGTTGTCCTCCGCCGGCAATGTACGGTCGGCAAAAACGAAGGATTGCTATCGCCATCCGAAAACTTCACTAAGCCCTGAGTCCGGTTCCTAACCAAACCCTAAACACCCTTGTATAATCAGCCTTTATGCGAAGAACACCCACCGATGAAGGAATGTCGATTTTCGTCGGAACGGTGAGCCCTGACGGTCGTCCGGCCGGCTGCCGCGGCATCGCCGTCACCTCCCCCGATCACCTCAAGACCGTCACCGTCTACGTCCCGATGGCCACCAGCCGCGACGTCCTCACCAACATCGCCGCGAACAAGCGTCTGGCCATCGTCGGCACCTATCCGCCCGATCACAGCACCATGCAGCTGAAGGGGACGACCACCGCCGTGCGCCTCGCGTCCGACGACGAAGCCGAGTTCCTCGACTACCGCATCGAGCGTTTCGCCGACATGCTGCACGCCATCGGCATCCCCCGCCGCAACGCGCGCGCGATCAACCACTGGCCGGCGTTCGCCATCGACATGAAGGTCGACGAGATCTTCGAACAGACGCCGGGACCGAATGCGGGGATGCCGCTGCGATGAACCTCCCGCTCAACGAACTTTCGCGCTGCTTTCAGGGCGTCGTCCCGAGCATCGTCGTCACCGCCGACGCCGCCGGCACCCCCAACGTCACCTTCGTCAGCCAGGTGCATCAGGTCGACGACAAGCACGTCGCCCTCTCCTGCCAGTTCTTCAACAAGACGCGCCGCAACCTCGACGAGAACCCGCGCGCGTGGGTCGAAGTGCACGATCCGCTGACGCTGCAGACGTACCGCCTCCGCCTCCGCTTCCTCCGCTCCGAGAAGAGCGGGCCGCTGTTCGATTCGATGTCGATGCGCATCCAGGCCATCGCGTCGCACACCGGGATGACTGGCATCTTCCGCCTCATCGCCGCCGACGTCTTCGAGGTCGAGAGCGCGGAGAAGAACGAGGGATTTCTCGCCGACGTCGCCGACGATCCGGACGATCACGTCACCGTCGAGGGCGTCCGCCACGAAGTGCGCGGACTGCAGTTTGTGTCCGAGGCCATCAATCGGGCGGGATGCCTGGAGGCGCTGCTCGATGCGGTGCTCGAATCGCTCGACAAATACTTCGGCTTCGAGCACACCATGATCCTGCTCGAGGACGAATGCACGAAGCGGCTCGTGACGATGGCCAGCCGCGGCTACGGCGAGAGCGGCGTCGGCGCGGAAGTCGCGCCCGGCGAAGGGTTCATCGGCACCGTCGCGCGCAACCGCCGCGTGCTGCGGATGAGCGGCCTCACCACGGAGCTCCGCTACGGCCGCACCATCCGCCGCGAGCATGGCGCCGTCACTCCCGAAGTGCCGCTCCCCGGCCTTCCGGATGCGCAGAGCGTGCTGGTCATCCCGCTGACGATCGGCGAGCGGCTGGTCGGAGTCATTTCCGCCGAGGATCGCGATCCGATGCGGTTCGGCGAATGGGACGAGACGTATCTCCAGGTGATCGCGAACCAGATCGCCCTCGGCGTCGACCGGATGATGGCCGCCGAGGATCCGGAGCCGGCGGCGGTCGTGAGCGCGGCGGCGCCGAAGGCCGGCGGCGCGCGGCGCACCTTCACGTTCTACAAGAATGATGATTGCGTTTTCGTCGACGGCGACTACCTGATCCGCAACGTTCCGGGCCGCATCCTCTGGAAACTGCTCGGCGACTTCCAGCGCGAAGGCCGCACCGAGTTCTCCAATCGCGAGCTGCGTCTCGACGAGTCCCTCGGACTTCCCGCGATCAAGGACAACCTCGAGTCGCGCCTGATCCTGTTGCGCAAGCGGCTCGACGAGAAATGCGGCGACGTCCGCATCGTCCCCGCGGGGCGCGGCCGCTTCGAGCTGCAGGTCAGCGCAGCCGTCGAGCTGGTCGAGAAGTAACTTTTCATATCCGATAAGAATCTCTTAGCAAACCCGGTTTCTCCTCGACCGTAGATTGCCTGCGGAAGGAGAAACACGTGACCACGTTCGAACCCGAAGTTGATCGATCCGTGACGCAGGCGCTCGAAACCATGCTCCTGATCCGGACCTTTGAAGAAAAATCGGCGGAGCTGCAGGCCGCCAAGATGTCCCCCAGCATGTGCACCTCGGTGGGCCAGGAAGCATCAGCCGCCGGCGTCATGAGCGCGCTCGACGAGCGCGATCTCATCCTCACCAATCATCGCAGCGCCGGACATCTCCTCGCGCGCGGCGCCGATCCGAATCGCGTGATGGCCGAGATTCACGGCAAGGCCACCGGCTATTGCGGCGGCAAGAGCGGCAGCCTGCACATCTCCGTCAAAGAGCTCGGCGTCATCCTGACGTCGACGATCGTTGGAGGCGAGCTCTCGCTCGTGACCGGCGTCGGACTCTCATTGCAGATGCTCGAAAAGGACGGCATCGCCGCCGTCTTCTTCGGCGACGGCGCGGCGACGGAAGGCGTCTTCCATGAGTCGGTGAACCTCGCCGCGGTGTGGGAGCTGCCGATCCTCTACGTCTGCGAAAACAATCAGTGGCAGGCGTACGTGCATCGCAAAGAGACGATGCTCGCCGATCACATCAGCGACTGGTCGAAGGCCCTCGGCGTCGAATCGCGCACCGTCGACGGTAACGACGTCGAGGCGGTCGCCGCCGCCGCGCGCGAAGCCGTCACGTACATCCGCAAAAATCGCAAGCCGTTCCTCCTCGAGACGTACACGTACCGCCTGCGCGGCCACATGGAGCCGGACGACCAGGCATACGTCGACAAGAACGAGCTGTCGTCATGGAAGTCGCGCGACCCGATCGCGATGATGGAGCGCCGCCTGCTGACCGACGGCGTGCTGACGTCGATCGAGCTCGCCGCGATGAAGGAGAGCGTGCGGAAGAAGGTCGAAGCCGCTGCGGAGTTCGCGCTGGCGTCGCCCTACCCGTCGTTCGATCAACTGACCACGAACGTGTATGCGTGAGGAAATGCAAATGACCACCATTACGCCTGATCAAGCAATGTTCGACGGCCTGGCCGAGGAGATGCGACGCGACCCCCGCGTCGTCACGTTCGGCGAAGGGACCGCCACGAAGCACTTCAATCTCGTCGAGGAATTCGGCAAGCGCCGCGTGCGCAACACGCCGCTGGCCGAAGGCATCATCGCCGGCACCGCGGCCGGCGCAGCGGCGACCGGATTGCGTCCCGTCATCGACCTTCTCTTCGCGCCGTTCATGACGTTCGCGATGGAGGAGCTGGTGAACAGCGCGGGCAAGCTGCGCTTCATCTCCGGCGGCCAGTTCTCGTTCCCCCTCGTCGCCATCGCGCGCACCGGCGCGGGGTGGGCGGTCGGCGGGCAGCACAATCACAACATCGAGGCGTGGTTCGTCCACGCGCCGGGCGTGAAGGTCGTGATGCCGTCGACCGCCGCCGATTTCAAGGGACTGATGAAGAGCGCGATCCGCGACGAGAACCCCGTCATGTTCTTCGCCGACATCGGCCTGCTGCACACGCCGGGCGAAGTGCCGGACGGCGATCACGTCGTGCCGATCGGCAAGGCCGCGCTGCGCCGCGAAGGCTCGGACGTGACGCTGATCTCGTACGGCAAGACCGTGCAGAAATGCCTCGAGGCCGCCGAGACGCTGGCGTCCGAGGGCGTCTCCGCGGAGGTGATCGACCTGCGGTCACTCAAGCCGCTCGACGAAGCCGGCGTGTTGTCGTCGGTCCTCAAGACCGGCCGCGCCGTCGTCGTCCACGAAGCCTCGGGCGCGTGCGGAGTGGGAGCGGAAGTGGCCGCGATCATCGCGGAGAAAGCATTCGCGCAGCTGAAGGCGCCCGTCGTCCGCCTCACCGGCCCCGACGCCCCGCCCGCCGCGTCGTATCCGCTCGAGCAGGCGTATGTGCCGCAGCCGGACCGCATCGTGGAAGCCGTGAAACGGCAGGTGAACTAACGGAGTGCGGCGGCTTGCCGCCGCACTCCTCATTTCTTCGACAAATACGTCACGCCGGGGATCGCCGCGAAGTCGCCGTCACTCGTCACCAGCTCCGCGCGATACAGGCGCGCGGTCGCCAGGATGAGCGCGTCCGCCATCGCCAGTCCATGCTCCAGGCTCAGGTCCGCGGCCGTCAACGCGATCTCCTGCGTGATGTCGATGATCCGCGTTCTCTGCATCGCCGACACCGCCACGATCGCATCGTCCTCGGACAGATCGCGCTTCAGGCGCTTGTACACCTCGTAAAGCACGATGGCCGGCATCAGAACCGTCGAAAGGCGGATCCGCCTCGCATATTCGACGGCCAGCGGACCATCTGTGAAGAACTCCACCCATCCCGACGAGTCGATGACGATCACATCCGGTCCTTCTTTTCCCGCAACTGATCGGTGCGGATCCCTTTCGCGAATCCGCGCAACGACGCCAGCGAGCGCTCCGGCACGAGCGTGATCATGCCGCCCTTCGCCACGACCTGAAGTTCCTGGCCCACCTGGAGACCCATCCTCTCCCGCACTTCCTTCGGGATGACGACCTGAAACTTCGGCGAGACCTTCGTACGTGCCATGAAATCCTCCCCGCGTGATCGATCAGGAAATTGTAAGACGATGCCGCCTCCCTGCCAACTGCCCCCGGCCCCCCTGTCGCCTCCAACAAGGCGTACCATGACCAAAAGGTCCCTGACCCAACCATGGTCCTCGTCACGTCGGAACGCGAACAGTCGTCGCGGCGGAAGCTCTTCGCTACGCTCGTCGGGCAAGGCACGGCGGGCCTCGTCATCCTCATCGCGCTCACCGTCGTCCGGGCGGACATCACCAAAGACATCCTTCATGCTCTCGGCAATTCCGCCACTCCGCTCATCGCCATCTTCGTCGCCTTCGCCTTCTCGCTCTCTCTCCTCAAATTCAAACTGACGAATCGCGTCTTCGTCGCGCTCGGCCTCATCGCCGCGACGACCATGCTGCCGCTGCTCGGCGTCGTCCTCTCCGCCTGGATCGCCGTCGCCGCATCCGCCACGAGCCGCCTCCTCGCCATCAAGCAGATCGGCCCCAACAAATCCGACCTCGCCGATCCGGTCATCGATTACCTCCGCGCCTTCGCGCAGTTCGGCACGTACGGCATCCCGACGATGTTCGCCGGCACGATGTACGAACTGATGGGCGGCCGCGCGCCGCTGCTCGTCGCCACCTGGCCCGCCGCCGCGCGCGTCGCCGCCGCGGGACTCATGCTGCTCTTCACGAACCATCTCGTGATGAAGCAGGTCGAGGCGGCATACGGCTACAGCGTCGGGAAGATGCTCCGCGTCTCGATCTACGACGGCGCGATCTATGCGATGTCGCTCCCCTTCTCCGTCCTGATGGTCATGAGCTACGCCTCCCTCGGCGCCGGCGCGGTCCTCGGCTGGGCCTTCACCGGCGTGCTGCTGAACTTCGTCGCGCGCAACCTCGCCATCACCCGCGCGGCGCGCGATCACCTCGTCGACCAGCTCGCGTCGCTCTCCAACGTCGGCAAGAAAATCTCACTCCGCTTCACCACCGACGAACTACTGATGGCCATCTACGACGCCTGCCGCGGCGCCGTCGACACCACGATCTTCACCATCGCGCTGTACGACGAGAGCACCAACGAGCTGGCGTGCGAGCTCGACGTGCGCGAAGGGGAGATGCTCCCGAAGTTCCGCGTGCAGCTCGGCATCGGCCTCAACTCCTGGGTCGTCCGCAACGGCCACCTTCTCAACCTCGCCGGCAGCGAAGAGGAAGCGGCGTTCGGCATCGTCGCGTACGACGACGGCAAGCCGACCGAGTCGTGGCTCGGCGTCCCGATGATCGCGCGCGACCGGGTCATCGGCGTGATCTCAGTCCAGAGCTATCGCCGCAACGCGTTCTCCACCGATGACGAGATCCTCCTGACGACGATCGCCAATCAGGCCGCGGTGGCCCTCGACAACGCGCAGCTCTTCCGCGATCTCGAAGGGCTCACCACGGAGCTCGAGCAACGCGTCCTCGAGCGCACCAACGAGCTGCACGAGACCAACATCCGCCTGCAGGCCGCCGACCGGACCAAGAACCAGTTCCTGGCCAACATGTCGCACGAGCTGCGGACGCCGCTGAACTCGATCATCGGCTTCTCCGCCGTGCTGCTCAACGCGGCGAAGGCGCTGCTGCCGGCGCGGCTTTTCAAGTTCATCGAGAACATCAACATCGCCGGCAACCACCTGCTCGACCTGATCAACGACATCCTCGACCTCTCGAAGATCGAGGCCGGACGCCTCGAGCTGCAGCCGCAGCCGTTCGACATGCGCAACACGATCGCCTCGATCGAGCGCGTGGCGAAAGGGATCTGCTCGACGGCCGACGTCACGCTGCTGACGTCCGTCGATGAATCGCTGCCGACTGTCGTGCTCGACGAAGGGCGGACGAAACAGATGCTGCTCAACCTCATCTCGAACGCGGTGAAGTTCTCGCATCCGAAGAGCTTCGTGCGGCTCGACGTCGTGCATGTCCCCGAGGAGCACGCGGTGCGGCTCGTGGTGCAGGACACGGGAATCGGGATGCCGCCTGAGGAGCTGCCGCGGATTTTCGATCAGTTCTATCAGATCGAGAAACAGGGATCGGCGCGCCAGGGAACGGGCCTCGGGTTGTCACTGACGAAAGGCTTCGTCGAGATGCACGGTGGGACGATCGCCGTCGAGTCGACGCCGGGCAAAGGCTCGCGCTTCATGATCACGCTGCCGGTGGATTTGACCGCAAGGAGCGAGAATCCGAGCACGACCGCGCCGCGTATCGTGCAGCCGTGAGCAAGCGCGATTTCTTCAGCGGAAGGGCTGATAAACTGATTTCCTTCCGGAGGACGACATGGATCAGGTGGTCGACGCACCAGGCCCCGCGCAGCCGCCAGCTTCGCCGGCAATGGCCGATTCGATTACGCACGGTACGCTCGAATCACCGGCCGACTGCATCGACCTGGAGGACCAACTGTCATCCGAACGCAACGAGTTCGGCCAGCAGCGGCAACTCGCGTTCCGCGGACAGTCGCGCAAATTCGGCACGCTCGTGCCGTCGTTCCGCCGCCTGTTCGTCCAACGGAAATCGCCGAAGACGGCGGAGCTGATCGAGTCGGAGCTGATCAAGGCGTTTCGCGAGCACTACAGAACGCTCAAGACGACCATGACCGAGATGCCGTCGTCCGACGCGATCGGCATGGGAAAGGACCTGCGCTGCCTCAGCGTCATGCAGCATTACGGCGTGCCGACGCGGCTGCTCGACTGGACCGCCAACTTCTGGACGGCGATGTACTTTGCCTGCGCCGGCGATCCGGGCGAAGACGCGGAGCTCTGGTGCTACGACCGAGCAGCTTTCGTTGCAGCAAGCTCGACGCAGCAGCAGATGAACGCCATCAACAGCGGCATCGACTTCGATGCGCCGATCCTGCAGAGGCGCGAGCTCGACCTGGTGATCGAAGAGACGAACCAGCTCACGCCGCGCATGCGCGAGCAGAAGGCCCATCACACAATGTGGGGCGGGTTCTCCAACCCGCCCGCCGCCGCCCGCGCGGGTTGGAGAACCCGCGCCACATGAACATCACCACTCCGCCACCACCACCGGCTCCCCCCCATCCGTCCGCGTGATCTTCGCGGGCGTCACCACGTACACCGGCACGTGCACGTCGCGCGCGACCGTGATGTCGATGTTCGACGGCATCGGGAGATGCGTCGGATGCGTATGCGCGATGGCGACGGTCCCGGGTGGGAACGCTCCCTCCCAGCGCGCCGAATCGAGCGCGCCGTTCGACGGCCATTCGATCGAGTAGAAGTTCCCATGCGGGCCGCGCACGATGAACGCTGCTTCCTCGCGATGCTCGAAGCCGGCGCGCGTGTCGCTCAGCAGCTCGCGCATCAGCGTCTGCACCTGCGGCTCACGGACGAGGTCGGGTTGCAGGCCGAGAAGCATCAGTAACAGGAGGCTCATGCGCGTTCTTTACGAAGGCGCGCGGCGACGGTTGCGCTAATCTAGGTCCATGGCCGACGTCGCGTTCGAAAATGTATCGAAGCGTTACGGAGATGTCTCAGTCATCGAGCACCTCGACCTTCACATCAACGATCACGAATTGATGGTCCTGGTCGGTCCCTCGGGATGCGGCAAGTCGACCGCGCTGCGGATGATCGCCGGACTCGAAGAGGTCACCGGCGGCAACGTCTCCATCGGCGGCCGCGTCGTGAACAACCTCGCGCCGAAAGATCGCGACATCGCCATGGTCTTCCAGAGCTACGCGCTCTATCCGCACATGAGCGTGCGCGAAAATCTCGAATTCGGCCTGAAGATGCGCGGCGTCCCGCGCGACGAATCGAACCGCCGCATCGACTCCGCCGCCGCGATCCTCGGCCTCACCCACCTCCTCGAGCGCAAGCCGAAAGAGCTCTCCGGCGGCCAGCGCCAGCGCGTCGCCGTCGGCCGCGCCATCGTCCGCCAGCCGGCCGTCTTCCTCTTCGATGAGCCGCTGTCGAACCTCGACGCCAAGCTTCGCGTGCAGACGCGTGCCGAGATCACCAAGCTCCAGCAATCCCTCGGCACGACGTCGGTCTACGTGACGCACGACCAGGTCGAGGCGATGACGATGGGCCATCGCATCACGGTCATGCGCGACGGAAAAATCCAGCAGGTCGGCACGCCGCGCGAGGTCTACGAGCATCCGGCCAACGCGTTCGTCGCGACGTTCATCGGTACGCCGCCGATGAACCTGGTCACCGGCAGCGTCGCGGATGGATCGCTGCAACTCTCGTCGTTCGCGCTGCCGTTGCGGATCCCGCTCGAGCCAGGCCGCCGCGTGATCGCCGGCATCCGCCCCGAGCACCTCACGCTCGGCGGTCCGATCAACGCGACCGTCGACCTGGTCGAGCCGATCGGACACGAATCGATCGTCTACGCGACCGCGGGAACGGAGAAGTTCGTCGCCATCTTCGAGCCGCACGAAGCGCCGCGCACCGGCGACAGCATTTCCTTCGGCGTCGACCCGGCGAAGATTCACCTCTTCGACGCGACGACCGAAACCGCCCTCTGACGCCCGGTCACCTCATCTCCCGATCCCGTTCCTGATCAGCGCCACGTCGACCGATCGCGACAGCTCCACGGCGTCGGTGTAGAGGATGTTCATGCGCAGGTTGTCGGGATTCGCGCTCTGATAGCGCGGGATGGCGAGATAGCTGGTCAGGTTGCGGTTCGCCTCCTTTGCGCCGTTGAAGGCGTTCGCTTCGAGCCGCGAGGGGTCCGAGGGAGTCAGCGTCCACGACAACAGAAAGAGATCGCACTGGACCTTGTCGTTGTTCAGGCATTTGCCCTTGAACTTGTCGAACTTGTTCAGCTGGCCGCGCGGCAGGCCGTAGGTGCTCGACGAAGGATTGATCGCCATCGTGTCGAACGTGTTCGTATCGCTGAAGACGTCGAAGACGGTCAGGTCCCCTTTTTCCGGATCAGTCGCAAACCAGTCGCGATAGCGATAGAAGCCCTGCTTGCGATTGTCGTCGGTGATGTAATCGTTCGCGCCATCCTTGTCGACGACGACCAGCACTGTCCCGCCGTCCGTCGTCAGATAGTCGGACAACGGCCGGTCGGCCAGCCGCGTTCCGTCGTCCTTCGGCTTGAAGAGCCACTTCTTGATTCCGATCGTCTTGCCGTCGCCGAGAAAGATGTCGACGAACTTGCTGAACACATTCGCGTTGAAGTTACTGAACTGCGAGATCCTCAGGATCACGAGCTCGTGGTTCGCCTGCAGGAAGGTCCGCAGGTCGCGGACGATCTCGATGAACGTCGGTCCCTTGAAGACCCCGGGCCGCAGAGTAATGTCGTGATACGTCGTGATCTTTAACGGATCGATTGGATTCGCGCCGCCGCTGTAGAGCGGCCGCAGATCGAAATAGCGCACGCCATAGCGGAGCTGTTGCAGGAAATTGAGGTCCTGTGTTTGCGCCGCGTCCACCGCAAACGCGCCCGCGTCGTGCGAGCCGGGAAGCGCGATCCGGCGCAGCGTCTTGTCGCGCAACTCACTGTGATCGCTCATCCAGCTGGCGCGATTGACCACCAGTGACGCGTTCCCGAACAGATTCCGGTTGCCGCCGTTATAAAGCTGCATCGCGACTTTGCCATTCGTCGCGATATGAACGACCGTTTCGCCCGCGCCGGTGTCGTACGCGTAGACGGTTTTCAACGGCACGAGGAAGTCCTGGAACAGGATCACGCCAGCCTGCAGCAGTCCGACGGCCTGAAAGAGCTGGACCGGCCGCGTCCCCGCCTTGTACACGACGAAGACCTCGCCGCGGCCGGTCAGCGCAACCGAGGGGCGGGCGCCGTCGTTCTGAAAGGGGGTGGCCGGGGTCTGAAACGTGACCGGAGCGTCGACCGCGGAACTCGACGTGGCGAACGATCCGGTCAGATAGAGCAGCCTGCCTGCCCGTTCGAAGAACACCACCACCGCGCCGTTGTCGTTGATGGCCACGCTCGGATGCGCGCCGTTCGCGACCAGCTTCGTCGTGGACGGTGCCCAGGTGAGCTTCGTGCCGTCGAGTTTCCCGCGGCGGTAAACGACATCGTTCGCCACTTGATGCACCTCGAGCACCACGCCCGCCGCATTCAACGCGACCGATGGAAACGTCGCGCCGTTCTCCGAAAACTCGACGAACGTGAACGGCGGATTGGCGTCGGCATTCGGATCCACCTTCGCCGCCGCGTACCGCACCTTGTTGTTCTGGTCCGCGAGCACGATGGCCACGTTGTCGTCGTTGTACGCGACCGCGGGATTGTTCCCGTCCCCGATCTTCGACCGGCCGCGCTTGTCGGTCAGGCGCAGATCGAGACGTTCGAGATTGCCCTGCCGGAAGTTCAGCGTGGAGCTGCTCTCCCCCATGTGCACTTCGATGAACTGGTCCTTCCCGTTGATGGCACAGCTCGGGAAGCGGCCGCTGTCGAATCCTTCTTTTCCTTCGTCGAAACCGAGGGCGCGCGGATTCAAGGCTGTGTACGTGAGAGGGCTGTTGCCGAAGAAGACACTTCTCGTACCAGGCATCATTACCGCCTTCTATCTTTCGGTGGATCTACCCTGCTGCAGTTAAATCCTACCTGAAAAAGACGCGAGGCGGTAAGGGCGCGTACGCAGGTAGTCGCGCAGCCGCGCCGGATCTCCGGAGGCGTCCGCGAACCCGACGTATGAATCGGGACGCAGGACGTAAAGCGCGTCGCGCTTCAATCCGCACTTGCGCGATTCGCGCGTAAATTCGAAGCGATGCAGCTCCACGCCCGCTGCCTCACACGCCTCGGCCACACCCGGCCGCGGCTGACCATGGACATGCACCTGCCAGCGCATCGTCGATGAAAACGGCCAGCGATCGCCGCCGTGGATGCGCCCCGCCTTTCCCGCACTCACCGCGCTGTGGCGATAGTTGATCGCGATCTGCGAAACGGTGCGGAAGAAAAAACGGCGCATGAAGCCGAGGCGAAAAAGGATCGGGATCACGCGCGGCGCGATCTTCGTCCGCACGAACGCGGCGATCGGTCCCGGCTTCGACGCGATCGTGAAGATGCGATCGGTCGTGTTGACGAGACGGCGCGCGAACGCCATCCGCTCGGTTGCGTACGTGTCGAGCAGGCTGTCCGGCGCGCCGCGCAGCACCGCCGCGAGCTTCCACGCGAGATTGATCGCGTCACCGATGCCGGTGTTCATCCCCTGCGCGCCGACGGGACTGTGCACGTGCGCGGCGTCTCCGAGGAGAAACGCGCGGCGGTCGCGGAAGCGGCCGGCCACGCGGTGATGGACGCGATACGTGGAGAACCAGTTGACGCGATCGATCCGCAGCTTCATCCGCTCGATGGCGCGCGTGCTGACGTCTTCGAACGTCACGTCATCGCGCCGCTCGCCGGCATCGTCGCGGATCGTGCCGACCATGCGGATGCGCGTCCTGCCATCCATCGGGAAGAGCGCCAGGAGATCGGCCTTGTCCAGCTCCACGTGCACGTCGTAATCGACGGCGGGGCCGGCTGCATCGACATCGGCGACGTAGAAAAGCCGCGAGTAGGTGCCGCCTTCGAACGTCGTTCCGATCGCTTCACGCACCGCCGAATGCGCGCCGTCGCAACCGGCGACGAACGGCACTTCGCACGTTTCCTCGCGGCCCTCGCGTCGGAGCACGGCGCGCACGCGATCGGCGGACTGGTCGAAGCGAAGCAGTTCCGTCGATCGCTCGATCGTGACGCCGAGCCGTTCGAGATGTTCGATCAGCAGCCGCTCGTGCTTGTCCTGCGCGAGCGTGAGGACGAACGGGAACGGACTGAGTCCCGCGCCAATGTCGCCGAACTGGACGTGCGCGGCTCTGCGTCCCGACGTCCAGAAATTCGCGCCCGCGACTTTCAGGCCGGCGCCGATGACGTCATCCGCGAGCCGGTCGATCTGGCGGTAGAGCTCGAGCGTGCGCGCCTGCACGCCGAGGGCCCGCGAGTAGGGCGCGGGGGCGGCGAGCTTGTCGATGATGCGGACCGGAACGCCGAGCTTCGTCAGCCAGAGCGCGAGCGTGAGGCCGGTCGGACCGGCGCCCGCGATGAGCACGGGCGCGTCGTTCGTCATGCGCGATCGACGTGCAAGATCGCTTCCGAATCAGTGGGCGGCACCTACACCTTGCGCACCGGGCCGGGATAGCGAGCCAGTTGCTCGTCGGCGGTGAGCAGTGTGATGCCCTCGCTCAATGCCTGCGCCAGCAGCATACGATCGAACGGGTCTTTGTGCAGCGAAGGAAGAAGGTCGATGCTCACCGCATGCTCGCTGGTGATCGGCAGTTCGATGTAGCCGTTGTCGAGAAGCCCGCGCCGAAGGAGCCGCGGCTCGGCGCGAAAGTCGTCGCGACCAAGCGATGTCTTGATGGCGATCTCCCACAGGCTGGCCGCGCTGAAGAGCAACTCGTTCTTCGAGTTGTTGAGCTGCCGGCGAGCGGCGGCCGAGAGCCGCTCCGGCTCACCCGCCGCCCAGAGCAGGATCTGCGTATCGAGAAGGAGCTTCACGCTCCCGTCCCGAACAGCGCTTCGATCTCGCTTTCACCCATGCGGTTGAAATCATCGGGAACCGAAATCTCACCGGCGAGGAAGCCGAGCCGTTGCGCTTTCGCCGGAGCATCGAGCGCGGCGACCTTGACCAGCGGCTTTCCTGCCCTTGCGATCACGAACGGCTCTCCCTTGGCGGCACGATCGACGAGCCGCGAGAGTTGCGTCTTGGCTTCATGCATGTTGACAGTGACCATTGCAAGCTCCTCGAAATAAACTAAGTCGAGTGAACTAAGTTGTATTCCAGTTTATTCGAACACGACCCGCGCCGGTAGCTTCGAAATCCGCACGCTCTTCGCCGCGTCGAGCGGCGATACGACCACGATCTCGCGCGACGGGCCCGTGAGGTCGATGATCGCGCGGCGTCCTTCCATGTGCATGCGCACGTCGCCGACGTGCAGCGGGAGCCAGCGGGCGGGGACGCCGGCGCCGACGACGAGCGCGCCGTCCGCGCGCTCGTACGAGACGGCGTCGAGGATCGAGCGGACAAAGTCGGAGGCGACCCAGGCGTGCGGCATGTCGCCGATGAAGCGCGGCTTGCGCGGGTCCGTGCCGACCACCTCGGCCCACTCGTTCCACGCTGCCGGACGGCGGTCTTTCATGAAGCGATCGATCAGCTCGAGCGCGCGGTCGCGGTCGCCGAGGCGGATCAGTGCGCCGATGATGCGCATCTCGTACGGCGTGTAGTCGTCGCGCGGCTTCTGCAAGCGCGCAAAGTATTCGTCGTACGTCCGGCGCAGCGCCTCGGCGGGCATCAGCGACGTCAGGTTCAGCGGCGAGATCGCGATCGCCGTCGACGTCGGATCGAAATCGCCCAGCTCCGCGGACGCGGGGACGTAATCGATGTGATGCTCCGCCATCGTCCTGCGCATCGACGCGCCGAGCGCGTCGCGGAACGACGCGGCCTGCGCTTCGAGCTCCTGCCGGCGTGCCGCCGACGGCGCGAGCTTCGCCGCGAGCTCGAGTCCGCGAATGCACCAGACGTCGTCCCAATACGAATGAACCGGCTTCGCGGAGTAACCCTCGTGACTGATCGACTCGGTCACGAGCCCGAACGGATCGTGCGCCCGCATCTCCTCGATGTACCGCGCGGCCTTGTCGACCTGCGGCCACAAATCGGCGGCGCCCGTCTCGGCGACGAGGTCGATGAACTCGCCGTGGCTGTCGTTCTCCGGCACCGGATCGGCGCCGCGGCGATCGACGCAGCACGGCACCTTGCCGTTCTCGTATTGATACTTCGCGAACCACTCCGCGAATGCCCTCGCCTCCTTCGCGTGGCCGAGCCGGATCAGCATCGCGGAGAGGAGCGCGCCGTCGCGGATCCACGCGCGGTCGTACGAGCGCGAGCCCGGCTCGAGCGCCGGCCCGTCGCGATGAATCAGCGTGTACGCGAGGCTCGTGCGGATCGTGTCCGCGAGCTCCGGCGCGCCGCCGATCTCGATCGGCACGCGATGCAGCTTCTCGCGCCACTCCGCCGCGATCCGTTCGAACGATTGCCGCTTCGCCCCTTTCTGCAGCGGGATGTCGATCTCGACCTCCCGCTTCTTCGTCCGCCGCGCGACATTCCGCAGCTCCGCTGGATGCACACGCGCCACGCCCCCCTCGGTATTCAGGAACTGCGTCGACGGATTGACCTGAAACGGCCGCACCTGCAGCTCCAGCTGCGCCTCACCGCGCACGCGATACCGCAACTGCAGCATCGACGAGCTGCTGACCGCCGCCGTCATCGTCATCGACACCTCGCCGCGCCTCCACGTGACCGACGGAATCGGCAGATCCCCCTCGGCCAGCGATTGCGTGATCGCCACATCGGCCCACGTGAGCCGCTTGCCGTCGACGATCAGGAACGGCTCGATTGAATCGCCGCTCTTGAACGGCTCGACGTTGCCGTCTTCGCCGATGAGCGCTTCGTTGTCCGCCCCATCGGCGCCGATGACCGTCCAATACGGCTGCTCGCCGATGAGATACCGCGGATACTCGCCGCGCTTCGCATCACGTGCGACGATCGAATAGAAATCATTGAGCGTAGGCGCCCACTCCGGCGATTCGATGACGACGTGCTTCGAACCTTCCGCGCGAATCGTCCGCGCCTCGGCGTCCGGCAGCCAGACGAACTTGCCGGCGATCAGCGGATGCTCGACCTTCACGTCATCGAGATAGATCGCGGTCGGCGGCGGGTCCGCGATCAAGCCGCTCGTTTCGACGACGTCGGGATTCGGCACCTGGACCTCGGGATCGGTGAACCAGACCGTCCCCTTGCCGCCGCTGCCGGCCGTGACGACGACCTCCATCGAATCGACGTGCGTGATCTCGCCGCCGCCCGACGGCCCCCAGGCGAATGCGATCTGGCGCTTCTTCGTGCGGACCGTTTCGAATTCGCGTGGAAAATGAAAATCGCGGCGATTGAGCCACCACGTGTCGTCGCGATGAATCAATTTGAACTCGAGATTCTCCGGCGGCGCGTCGCCGCGAATGCGAAAGACGAATTCGTATTTCGGCGGCAGATCGAGATTCACCTCGCGCCGCGCAATGGCATAACCGCCGTGTCCGTGAAAATCGAAATCAATCCGATTGACGCCGGCCTCGCGCGCGAGGTGCATCTCCACGCCGTCCGAGGGGTGCGCGGTCCAGAGCGCGGCGGCGAGCGCCAGCGCGATCATCCCTTGACGCTTCCGACCATCAGTCCGGCGATGTAATAGCGCTGCAGGAAAAGGAACAGCAGCAGCACCGGCAACACCGTCACGACCGATCCGGCCATCATCAATTCGACGTCGACCGCGTGCTCGGCCGACAGGCTGGCGATCGTGACCGGCAGCGTATAGCGTGCGTCGCTGCTGAGAATGATCAGCGGCCACATGAAATCGTTCCACGTCGTCATGAACGTGAAAATGGCGAGCGTGGCGAGGATCGGCCGGGCCAGCGGCATGACGACGGACCAGTAAATCCGCCATTCGCCCGCGCCGTCGATGCGCGCCGCCTCGAGCAGTTCCTGCGGAACGGACAGCATGAATTGCCGGATCAGGAAAATGCCGAACACGCTGGCCAGCGACGGGATGATCACGCCCCAGTAGGTATTGACGAGGTGCAGCGACTTCATGATCAGGAAAAGCGGCAGCATGCCGACCTGCGGCGGAATGATGAGCGCCGTCAGCAGCCAGCCGAACATCCGCTGCCGGCCGCCGAAGCGCATTTTCGCAAATGCATAGCCGGCCATTGAATTGATGATCAGCGAGCCGAGGGTCGTGACGACCGCAATGAACGTGCTGCTGAAGAACGCGCGGCCGATTTTCAGGTGGACGAACAGCTCGCGGTATTGCACCAGCGTCGCGGCGTGCGGGACGATGTGCGGCGGCCACATCGTCGATTCGCCTCGGGTCATGAACGACGCCGACACCATCCAGAACAGCGGGAACAGCGTCAATACGCCGCCGATGATCAGCAACGCGTGCACGATGATCGAATCGCGCTTCATTGACGCCGCTCCTGCAGGCGCATCTGCACGACGGTCGCCGCGCCGATGACGAGGAACAGCAGGAAGGCGATCGCCGCGGCGTAGCCCATCCGCCACCACTTGAAGCCCTGCTGGTACATCAGCATGACGGCGGAGAGCGTCTTATTGACCGGACCTCCGTGCGTCATCACATACGGCTCGGCGAACAATTGCAGATAGCCGATGGCCGTGACGACGCCGACGAAGAGGAACGTCGGGCCGAGCATCGGCAGCGTGATGTGGCGGAATTGCCGCCACTCCCCCGCCCCGTCGATGCGCGCGGCTTCATACAGTTCCTCCGGGATGTTCTGCAATCCGGCGATGAAGATGATCATGTTGTAGCCGAAGTTCTTCCAGACGGCGAACAGCACAATGGCCGGCATGGCAAAGCGAGGATCGCCGAGCCAGTCGACATGCGGCAATCCGACCGCGTCGAACATCCGATTGATGAGGCCGAAGCGCGGGTGATAGAGAAAACGAAAGACCATCGCCACCGCGACGAGCGTCGTGACCACCGGCGCAAAGTAAACGGTGCGGAAAAACGGCTTCCAGCGTGTGGCCTTGGCATTGACGAGCAGTGACGCGGCCAGTGATGCGGCGACGGTCAACGGGCCGCCGACCACGGCGAAATAGAGCGTATTGAAGAACGCCTGCCAGAAGACGCCATTGCGCAGAACGGCGGCGTAATTGTGCAGCGCGACGAAGCGGAGATTGTGGATGTCGCCGATCGAATAGAGATCGAAGTCGGTGACGCTGAGGGCGAAGCCGGCGATCACCGGAATGAAGAAAAAGATGATCAGCACCGCCATCGCGGGCGTGAGGAAGAGGGCGGCGGCGCGGGCTTCGGGTTTCACGCACCACCTCCCTCGCCCCGCTTGCGGGGAGAGGGTGCCATGAGCGAGCGAAGCGAGTCGAATGGCGGGTGAGGGGTCGTGCCACTGGCGAGGGAGATCCCCTCATCCGCCTGCGGCACCTTCTCCCCCGTGCGCGGGGGAGGAGGGGTGTGGGCGCGAATCCAGCGGCGCTTTTCGAGCAGTCCGTCGGTCACGCGATCGAGATCCGCAAGAGCGGCCGGCACGGTCATGGCCCCTTTCACCGCGGCCTCGCCGTGCTCGTAAATCGCGGTGGCGATCTCCTCCCACTCCGGCACCTTCGGGAGCGGCTCGACGCGTTCGAGCTGTTCGCGAAAGGCCGGTAAATACGGGTCATTGGCCAATGCGGGCGCTTTCCACGCGCTGCGGCGCGCGGGGAGGTCGCCGGTCAATTCACTGAAGCGGACCTGCTGTTCGGTCTCGGAGAGGTATTCGATGAATTTCCGCGCCGCCTCCTTGTGCTTCGAGGCCTTGAAGATCACGATGCTGCTGCCGCCGGCCATGCCGACGCCGATCGGCTGCGACGCGTCGCGCGCGGGGAGCGGTGCGGTCCCCCACTTGCCGTCCATCCCCGGCGGCAGGCGGTGCTTGAACTCGCCGACCTGCCACGGTCCCGTAATGCACATGACGAAGTCGGCCTGGGCGAACTGCTGATAGAGGTTCGCCACCTGGATGTTCGAGACCTTCGGCGCGAAGCCGCGCCGGAACAGCTCATTGTAGAAATTGAAGGCGTCGACGAAATGCGGATCGCGGAACGCGCCGCGCGTGCCGTCGGCATTGAGGAAACCGGAGCCGGCCGTCATGGCCAGCGACACGAGCTGCTCCGGCTCGTTGGTCGGCAGCAGCACGCCGAAATGGCTCTTATGGCCGCGCTGCAGTTTCTCGAAGCAGTCGAGCCACTCGGCCCAGGTGCGCGGTGAATTCGGATAGCCGACCGAGGCGAGGATGTCCTTGCGATAAAAAACGACGCGCGTATCGACGTACCACGGGATGCCATAAAGGCCGCCATCGACCACGTTCGTCGCCCAGATGCCGGGGAAATAGTCGCTCTTGTCGACGTGCAGCGACGACAGCTCGTCGACGGCCTTGAGCGCGACCATTTCGGGAATCCAGGTGTTGCCCATCTGCGAGACGTCGGGCGTCGCGTCGCCGACGTACGCGGTCAGCAATTTCTCGTGCGCGGCGATGAACGGGATCTGCTGGACGACGATGTGGATGTCCGGATTGCGGCGCTCGAATTCGGGGACGAGCTCGGTGACGACTTCGCCTTCGCGGCCGAGGCCCCAGAACTCCACCTGTTCGCGAGCATCGCGATGCTCGGCGCAGGAGAAAACCAGAAGGCAGAAACCTGAAACCAGAAGGCGCTTCATGGGAGCCAGCCGCCGGCGAATCCTGCGCGTTTCAAGCCGCGCACGATGTGCGGGTTCTTGCGCATCGTCTTCCAAACGAGCTCGCTGCGATAATTCTCGATCATGCAGATGATCGGGCCCTGATCGATGCCGAGGTAATCCTTGTCGAACCAGTTCTGGGTGGGATTGAACGAGTCGACGAAGCCGTAGTTCTTGTAGAGCTTGTCGCCGTATTTCGCGATCATCGACTGCATGGCGGCTTGCGACAGCTCGGGCGTGAAGGGCATCGAGGAGATCGCGGCGGTCGGGGCGATCGTTCCGTCGTCGCGGATGTCGCCCGCGGTCGCGCCACGCGCGGCGTAATCGTGCGGGCCGTCGCAGGCGGTCAGGCCCCATATGTCATCGCCGTATTTCGCGACGCCGTATGCGTGTTGCGCGAGACTGGCGCGGCGGGAGTTTTCGAAATAGTCGATGCCGTGCGCGCGGATGTTGTCGTCCTGGATGCCGCGGAAATCGATCCAGACGTGCGAGTACTGATGGCCGAACAGCGGAGCAAAGAGGAAATGCTCCTGCCCTTCGAACGTCCCCCATTTGTCCGTCTTGTGATATTCGGCCCATGCCGAAGGGTCGACCGGATGCGTCGGCGATCCGAGCGCGAGGATGACGACGATCATCGCCTCGTTGTAGCCGCGCCAGTCGTACGTATGAAACCCGTGCTCCGGCGTCCACCCCATGCTGATTGCGGGAGGGCGCGCCTCTTCCCACGGCCAGTCGACGCGCTCATAGAGCGTCTCGGCCGTGTCGCGGATCGCCTTCTCTGTCGCGTTGTCGCGATCGAAATACGATTGCGCGAAGAGGATGCCGGCCATCATCAATGACGTGTCGACGGTCGAGAGCTCCACGTCCTTGAAGCGCTCGGCCGTCTGCATGTCGAGGAAATGGTAGAAAAATCCTTTGTAGCCGGAGACGCCTGTTGGTTCCGGTCCCTGCTTCATTGCCAACAATGATTGCAGAGTCGCGAGCGTGCGTTGCGCGGCGGCGTCGCGCGTGACGTAACCGCGCTCGGCGCCGATGCCGTAGGCGGTGAGGCCGAAGCCGACGGCGGCGATCGATGAGAAGGACGGTGTTGGGGCGCGGTCGGGGATGAGATACGTGTGCGGGTCGGCCAGGTCCCAGAAGAAATGAAACGTGCGTTGTTCGACGTCGTCGATCTGAGTGCTCCGCAAGGGAGGAGCGGACGAGACGTCCGCTCCCCACTTGCAGGAAGCGAGAATCGCCAGGACGACAATCGTTGCGATTCGTTTCATCACGATCAGAAGTTCAGTTTCACGCCGACCTGCTCGCGCCGTCCGAGGTTCACGACGCAGTTCGGCTGGCCGAGCGACGGGTTCCCTTCCGGCGGGAGGAAATTCGTCAGGCAGCCGTAATTCTTGAAGTTGAACGCATTGAAGACTTCGCCCGTGACGCCGATCGACATGCCGCCGATCGGGACATCCTTCTCCAGCCGGAAATCGACGCTGCGATCGGCGAAGCCCCACGTCTTGGGAGGATAGAGCGTCTTCGCGTAGGCGCGCGAATTGATGCGGTCCTGCAGCCCGAAGCCCTTCGAGAAATCGAGCAGGTTCGCCGCGCCGCCGCTGCCGAACGAGAGGATCGTGCTCAGGCGCGTATTGAACGGCAGCCCGAAGATGCCTGTGGCCACGATCCGGTCACGCTCGCTGCCCGGCACCGCATGCTTCGGATATTGCGCGGCCGACGGGAAATCGAGACTGAACAGGTCGTTGCCGTTCTGCTTCGCATCAGCATGGGTCCAGGCGAAATGCGCCCCCCAATTGTGCGTGTAAGGCTTGTCGAACGTCAGGAAGACGCCGTCGTACCAGTAACGCTTCCCTTCCGGATCCGAGATGATCACGTTGCCGAATCCCGGCACGATGGCCGAGCAGCACAAGCCGCTGGCCGACAGCCACGTGAAGCCGCGATAACCGCGCACGCCGTTGTAGCTGAGCGAGCCGACCCACGCGCCGAGGGCCTGGCGGAAGCCGAGATTGAACTGGTTCGAATAGGGCGGCTTCGTGTCGTTCGACAGCAGGAAAATCTCCGGACGCGCGCTGCCGTTCGCAATGAGCGTATTGAGGCCGGCCGGGGTCAGGTACGACGGGTCCCACTTCACCGTCGGGCCGCCGTTGCGCGGCGCGCCGGTCGGCGAGAACTCGATGCGATACACGGGGTACTGCAGGCGATAACGCTCGTCGAGCGTGGCATTGAGGAAGAGGCGGTCGTAATAACGTCCCGCGCCGCCGAAGATCACCGACTTGCTGTCGCCCTTGATGTCGTAGGTGAACCCGAGGCGCGGCTGGATCTCGTCCTTGTACGGCTTGCGCGAATTGCCGTTCGAGAAATATCGCGGATCGACATGGCCGGTCAGGCCCGCGACGACGTTCGCCGGCGTCACGTAGCTCTCGTCCAGCATGTGGCTCTCGTAATCCCAGCGGACGCCGAGCGTGGTGGCGAAATGCGGATTGACGTTCCAGCTGTCCTGCGCGTAGAACCCGTATTCGTTGTTCGCCGTCTTGAGGATCGGATTGCCGAAGCCGAACAGCGCTTCGTACGGCTGATCGAGCGTCAGGCCATTGGCCGCGTCGATCTTGAAGTTGTACTGCGGATTGCCGTTGAGGCTCTTGTTGACCTTGTAATGCATCCAGTCGACGTTCGCGCCGATCTGGATGTTGTGATCGCCCATCCACTTGAGGCCCGTGAACGTGTAATCGTCGCGCGCCTCGAGGCGGCGCTGATCGAAGTCCTGCTGCGTACTGTTGCCGCCGATGCGGATGATGCCCTCGTAATTGAGGCCCACGAGGTCGGGATTGAGCGGCGTCGGGTTCCAGCCGTAGCGCTGCAGGCTCAAAGAGGCTTGATTGAGCGCATTGCTGCTGTTCCACTGGTCGCGCAGCGTGCTGCCATAGACCCAGTTGCGGAGGTCGCTGCCCGATTCGAACGACGTCTGCGAGCCGAAGTCGCGGATCTCGTGCTCGCGGCGGTAATTCGTGCTGAGGTCGACGACCTGGTTCTGCGCCGGCTGCCAGCTCAATTTGCCGAAGAAGAGGTTCGAACGGAACGGGCTGGGGAAGACGCCGACATACTGTCCGAACTTATTGAGGAAGGCCGTATTGCCGAGGGCCACGCCGGTGGTGGCGTGCTCCTGGTCGCCTTCATACGAGCCGAAGAAATTCAGCTTGTCCTTGATGATCGGGCCGCCGAGCGACGCGCCCGTCTGCCAGCGCTGATAGGTCGAGTTCGTGGTCAGCGACGAGAACTGGAAGCCCTTCGCCGTCGGCGCGACCCAGCGCTTCGGCTGGTAGAAGCCGAAGGCCTGGCCGTGCATCTCGTTGCCGCCCGATTTCGTGATGGCCGTGATGATCGCGCTCGAGGCGTGGTCGTATTGCGCGCTGTAGTTCTGCGTGATGACGCGGAACTCCTGCACGGCGTTCTGCGGGAACGGATTGCCGCGGCTGGAGTCCTGGCCGGAGACGCCGCCCTGCAGGATGTCGTTCTTCTGGCTGACGCCGTCGATGAAGACGTTGGTCTGCTCCGCTGGCTGGGCATCGCCGGAAATGGTCTTGCGCGTCGGATCGGTCGAGACATGAATTCCGGGCGCCAGCGCCGCGAAGTTCAGGAAGTTGCGATCGTTCTGCGGCAATTGCTCGATCTGTTGCGGCGTCACATTGGTCGCCGCCTCGGATGTCTTCGTCTCGACGGCCTGGTTGCCGATGACGGTGATCGACTCGCTCAGCACCTGCGTCGACGTCAGCACGAAATTGATGTCGAGCTTCTGGCCGACGAAGACCGTGACTTTCTCCGAGCGCGCGTCGAAGCCGCCGGCGGCGACGACGATGTTCAGCTCACCCGGCGGCAGTCCGCCGAGGACGAACGAGCCGTCCGGACCGGAATGGACGGTCTGCACGAAACCGGTCGAGGTCGAGACCGCGTTGACTTCCGCGTTCGCCAGCCCCTCCCCCTTCTCGTTCGTCACTTTGCCGCGAAGCGTCGCGGTCGTCGTCTGCGCCACGGCCGCCGTGGTGATCGCCGCGGCCAGCAATGCGAACAGGAACCACCTGAACGTACCTTTCATGGTCATCTCCTTCTCTTTCCTTTTGAACTGGGAGCGGCACACGACTTTCTGACGACCAGCGTCGTGCTGATGCATTCTGATTTTGATCCTGACTTCCGGGAGGCTTCGATCGATTCGCACAAAACGGCGAAGGCGCGGCGGCCGAGCTCCGCGATGTCGACGCGGATCGTCGTCAGCGGCGGCGCGACGTAGTGCGCGATCGGGATGTCGTCGAAGCCGACGACCGACATCTCGTCCGGCACGCCGACTTTTTTCTCGGCGAGCGCGGAGAGGATGCCGACGGCCATCGAGTCGTTCGCCGCGAAGATGGCGGTGGGCGGCGACTCGAGCAGCGCGATCGCGGCGTCGTAGCCGGAGCGCTCGGTGAAATCGCCGTCGATCTCGGTCCGCTCGCCGCCGGGGATCGCGCGCATGGCGTGGCGGTATCCGCGCAGCCGCTCGCGCGCGTCGGCGTTGTGGTCCGGTCCTTTGACGAAGGCGATGCGGGTGTGCCCGAGCTGCGCGAGGTGGCGGATCATCGTTCGTGCTCCGCCGTAATTGTCGATGGTGATCGCGTCGTGCGTGTCGTCCGAGGTGTTGAGAAGGACGAGCGGGAGATCGGTGACGCGGGAGCGGGTGAGCGAGGAGAGGGCGATGTCGGGCGCCATGACGACGAGCCCGTCGACGCGGCCGCGCATCGCCTCGAGCACTTCGAGCATCTCGCCCGGATCGCTGTGCGAGCCGGAGACGAGGATGTGATACCCCTCCTTCCGCGCGGCCACATCGATCCCGCGAATGACCTCGGAAAAAAATTCGCCATGGACGTCCGGCAGGACGATGCCGATGGTCTGGCTGCGGCGGATGCTGAGCGAGCGCGCCGCGACGTTGGGGACGAACCGCAGCGTGCGGGCGACGGAGAGAACGTGATTCGCCGTCTCCTCGCGCACGAGCTGCTTGCCGTTGAGCACGCGGGAGACGGTGGCCACCGAGACGCCGGCGCGGGCCGCGACGTCGTGAATGGTGACGGCCGCTTTGCGCGGCCGGCGAGTCGAGCGTGCTCGTGTCTCAGTCATGGTGCTGGGTGCTGAGTGCTGGGTCCTGAGTGCTCCCGTCTCAGGACTCAGCACTCAGTCCTCAGAACTCGGTTGATGTAACCGGTTACATTTTGCGGTACGCTACTCCTCGCGATTGGGGTTGTCAACAATGACTGAGGCACGCTTTCCTCGTGATTTTCTCTGGGGTGCGGCGACGGCGGCGTATCAGGTCGAAGGCTCGCCGCTGGCCGACGGCGCCGGGCCGAGCATCTGGCAGCGGTTCTCGCACACGCCGGGGCGGATGGTGAACGGCGATACCGGCGACATGGCGTGCGATCACTACAACCGCTACCGCGAGGACGTCGCGCTGATGCGCGAGCTCGGCCTGCGCGCGTACCGCTTCAGCATCTCGTGGAGCCGCATCCTCCCCGCCGGCACCGGCGCGGTGAACGAGCGCGGACTCGATTTCTATCGCCGGCTGTGCGACGCGCTGCTCGAGGCGGGCATCCGTCCGGTGGCCACGCTGTATCACTGGGACCTGCCGGCGGCGCTCGACGATCGCGGCGGCTGGCTCAATCGCGACATCGCGCAGTGGTTCGCGGAGTACGCCGAGACGGCGTTCCGCGCGCTCGACGACCGGATCGAGATGTGGGCGACGCTGAACGAGCCGTGGGTCGTGACGGACGGCGGCTACCTGCACGGCGCGCTGGCGCCGGGACATCGCAACCTCTTCGAGGCGCCGATCGCGTCGCACAACCTGCTGCGCGCGCACGGCGCGGCGGTGGAGGCGTATCGCGCGCACGGCGCGCACGCGATCGGGATCGTGGTGAACCTCGAACCGAAGTATCCGGTGTCGCCGTCGGATGACGACCGCGCGGCGAACGAGCGCGCCGACGCGTACATGAACCGCCACTATCTCGATCCGATCTTCCGCCGCGCGTATCCGGATGAGTTCCCGGCGATGTGGGGCGAGGCGTGGCCGGCGTTCCCGTCGAGCGACTTCGACCTCATCGCGCAGCCGATCGATTTCGTCGGCATCAATTACTACAAGCGCGCGCTGACGAAGTTCGATCCCGCGACGATCGTCGAGACCGCGATCCGCGTGAATCCGCCGCACGCCGTCTACACGACGACGGATTGGGAAGTCTTCCCGCAGGGCCTCACCGACATCCTCACCTGGTTCCGCGACCGCTACGGCGCGATGCCGCTCTACATCACCGAGAACGGCGCTGCGTTCTACGACCCGCCGTTCGCCATCGACGGCACGGTCGACGATCCGCTGCGCGTCTGGTACCTCCGCGAGCACATCGCCGCCGTGTTGCGCGCGATCGAGGCAGGCGTCGACGTCCGCGGCTACTTCGTCTGGTCGCTCCTGGACAACCTCGAATGGAGCCAGGGCTTCACCAAACGCTTCGGCATCATCCACGTGAACTTCGCCACGCAGGAGCGGACGCTGAAGCGGAGCGCGCAGTTTTACAAAGAGGTGATCCGTAGTGCGGCGGCCATGCCGCCGCTGTAGCTGGTCGACCGCGGCCATGCCGCGGTCGGCGCGGCGGCATGGCCGCCGCGGACGAGAAGCAGCGGCGGCACGGCCGCCGCACCAGCTGCGGCTGATGCGGCGAGCGCTGACGTCATGACCGACCGCCCCCGCCCCACCCCCGAGCTCCTCGCCCGACTGCGCGAGGGGAAGCGCGCCCTCCACGCGCAGCAGCGCGAGCTCACCTTGCCGGAGAAGATCCGCCAGCTGCTCGAGCTGCAGAAGATCGACTACGCGATGCGCATCGCGCGCGGCGAGACGCTCGAATCGTGGCAGCGGCCGTGGGACATCGAGCCGTAGCACGCGCCGGCATGTGAAACGGACGAGACCGTTTTGTCACTCCTTCTATGGAGGTGGCAAGATGAAAAAAATCATTTGGTGGCTCCTGGCGGTTCTCTCCCTTCCCGTCGCGGCGCAGGTTCGAATCGACACGGCGCAGCATCGATGTCCGACGGTCATCGTCTACGAGGCCGGCGTTGCCGACAACTTCGCGCTGCCCGCCGATGCGGTGCATCCGAGCCTGGCGCTCGATGCGTTCCTGCAGGCGACCGCGATCCCCGGTTACCCGCCCGTCGCGTACGACGAGAACGGCAATTGCGATCATCATTTCGGCGACAGCTTCAAGATCGACTCCTGCAACATCTGCTGCGGCATCTGCTCGGCGACGCTGGAGATCACGATGCGCGGCTGCGGCGGATCGATCGAATGCAACGACAGCATCACGGTCGGGCAGGCGCCGTTCAACACGGGCGGAGTGGTGTTGTGGAACGGCTACGTGAACGGCACCGGCTGTCCGAACGATCCCGGTCCGTCGCCGGTCAACCCGACGCGGCCCGACGTCGCCAGCACGACCAGGCGTCCCGACAACCCGACGCCGTCGGCGTCGCCGGTCATCGTCAAGAAGATCGAGCTCGATCCGCGCAAGCTCGAAGAGCTGGTCTGCGAGCGGCACATCCGCTATCTCGACGTCTACGTCCAGGACGATCAGATCGTCGACTCGATGCGGCTGGTGATCACGAAGCCGTGACGCCATGCTGAGGGGCGGGTTGGAGAACCCGCCCCACATTTGGACATCACGGGAAGTAGATGTCGATGGTCGTCGAGAGGTTTTCGTTGCAGGGGGGCTCGCCGTACCGGCCGCAGATCGGCAGGCGGTGCTCGTGGACGTTGCCGTAGCACGATACGTGCGCCGAGAAGTACGGATCGGTCGAGTCGTAGGCGTACGTCGGCGTATTGCACGAGCCGCCGGTGCTGCCGATCGAGCAGTTCGCCGTGTTGTTGTAGCCGGGATGGTCGGTGCTCGACACGTCGAGGTAGATCCAGCCGTTGTAGTAATCGTTCTCCGCGGCGAAGCCGGCCATCGAGACGGCGTACGCGGTGCCGTACGGAGGACCGTAATAGATCACCTGCCGCCGCGCCGAGATCCAGCTGCCGTCGTAGAAGTAGACGTAGGTCGTGGTGTCGGAGTCGTCGCTGGCGGCGTGGAAGCGATCGCTTTGCATCCGCGGGCCGCGGACCGGCGCCGGCGTGTCGTGCGTGGTGAACATCTTCGTCGTCGTTTGCTGCGGCACGGTGGTGGCGATCATGTTGCGCGCCGAGGCGAAGACGTCGTCAGACGCGTGCGTGAAGACCAGCGGCTTCCCGTCGCGGCCGTAGACGCGGACCTGCGGATAGTCCGTCCCATCCGGCACCAGGGCCACGCCATGTTCGAGATCGGCGATGACGATCGTCGAATGCCCGGCCGCCTGCGCGGCGAGGCTGAGAATTGACAAGAGAGCGATTGCGCAATACTTCCATACAGGTTTCATGAGCGACTTGCCTCCTGATGACTGAGGACGACGAACGGCAAGCCGTATTGGTGGAGAGAAGGAAGTCGTCTAAATCCCGGTGACCCGCACCACTTCCTCGAAGCTCGTGATCCCCTCGGCCAGCTTCCGCAGCGCCGACTGCCGCAGCGTGCGCATGCCGCGTTTCATCGCCGTTTCCTTGATCTTCAGGAAATCCTCGCCGCGGTCGATGAGGTCGCGGATGGCGTTGTCGATGGTGAGGATCTCGAAGATGCCGGTGCGGCCGAAGTAGCCGGTGTTGCGGCAGCGGATGCAGCCGGCGCCTTCCTTGACGATGATCCGTTTGCCGGCCGGCGCCTGCAGGTTGAGCATCGCCGCCTCTTCCACCGTCAGCGGGCGGTTGCGTTTGCAGTCCTCGCAGATCTTGCGCACGAGGCGTTGAGCCATGGCTCCGATCAGCGTCGAGGAGATCAGGAACTTCTCGATGCCGAGGTCGACGAGGCGGGTGACCGAGGTGGCCGAATCGTTCGTGTGCAGCGTGGAGAAGACGAGGTGTCCGGTCAGCGCGGCCTGCACCGCGTTCTGCGCCGTCTCGCCGTCGCGGATCTCCCCCACCATGATGATGTCGGGGTCCTGGCGGAGGATCGTCCGGAGCGCGGAGGGGAACGTCACGCCGATCTTCGTCTGCACGGCGGTCTGGTTGAAATCGTCGTGCACCATTTCGATCGGATCTTCGATCGTCGTGATGTTGATCTCGGGCGAGGCCAGCGATTTCAGCGCGGAGTAGAGCGTGACCGTCTTGCCCGAGCCGGTCGGGCCGGTGACGAGGATGATGCCGTGCGGGCGCTTGATCCAGTCGGCGAACGTCGACATCTCGTCGTCGTAAAACCCGAGTCCGCTGAGGTCGCGCAGAAGGACGTCGGGATCGAAGATGCGCATGACCATCTTCTCGCCGAACGCGGTCGGCAGCGTGGAGACGCGGAGCTCGATCTCCTTGCCGTCGTGCTCGGTCTTGATGCGGCCGTCCTGCGGCCGGCGTTTCTCCGCGATGTCCATGCGGCACATCGTCTTGAGACGCGAGGTGATGGCGAGGTTGACCAGGCGCGGCACGCGCTGGATCTCGTGCAGCACGCCGTCGATGCGGAAGCGGATCATAGCGTTCTCGCGCTTCGGCTCGATGTGGATGTCCGAGGCGCGCGATTCGTACGCGTGCTGCAGGAGGAAATCGACGGCGTTGACGATGTGCTGATCGCTGGCCTCGATCTCCGCGCCCGACTTGAGCTTGACGAATTGCTCGAGGTTGCTGAGGTCGATCGAGCCGCGGGCCAGGTCGCGTCCGGCTTTCGTCACCGAGGCGCGGAAGCCGTACTGCTCGTTGATGACGCTCATGACGTCGCTGTCGGCCGAGACGACGACCTCGAAGTCCTGCCGGGTCAGCTCGCGATACGAATCGATGGCCACCGTGTCGAACGGATTGACCACCGCGACGATCAGCTTCCCGTCCTTGATCGAGACCGGCACCATGCGGTGCTTGCGCGCGAAGGGGCGCGAGATCTTCGACTCGATCATTTCCATGTCGAGCTTGAGCGGGTCGATTTTGAAGAAGTGCAGCCGCGCGTCCTCGGCGATGAGCCGCGCGAGGAGGAAGTCGTCGATGCGGGTGCCGCTGCCGGTGGCGTCGGTGAGGTTCATCGCGGCGAGCGCTTTGAACGGGCTGACGTCGTCGTCGGAGCGTTGCCCTTTGCCGCGGGCCTGGAGGCGCGCCTGGCGATCGACGTTGTCGACCTCGGCGCGCTGCTTGTCGTCGATGAAGCCGGCGTTGTGCAGGAGCTCGCCGAGGTACGCGATGGTGATCTCGCGCGACTTCCGGATCGGTGGGGCCGGGCTGACGGTCATGGCTGCGCTCTGAAACGGCTCAGCGGTCGATTCTACTCCGGCGGTAATGCCGCGCGACTTTCTCGCGGTTTCCGCAGCCCGCCATGCTGCACCACCGGCGGGTGTGGCTCTTCGTGGTGTCGTAGAAAAGAAGGACGCAGTTCGTCCCCTCGCAGCGTTTGACGAGGGCTCTCTCCTCGGAGGCGAGGAAGGCGGCGATCTCCGAGGCGATGAGGAAAAGCGGGTCGGCGGCGTCGGGGTGAAAACGGGTGCGGAGGGCGCCGTTCTTCATTTCGATGCGATACGAGCCGCGGCCATGGGCGAGCGCGGCGTTGAGGAGCTCGAGATCTTTGCGGCGGGGATGCGCGATCAGGCGGCGGGTGGCGGCGCGGAGCTCTTTGGCGTTGCGCAGCGTGGCGTGATCGGTCCCGGCGGACCGGCCGAGCCGCGCCTCAGCGAGCCAGCGGCGGAGATCGTCCGGCGTTGCGAGGAGGTCGGCGGGCTCGCCGTCGCGGATCAATTCCGTGTTGAGGAAGTCGATGGCGGGATGTCCGGCGATGAAAACAAACGATGGCATGGTTGACAGATCAGGCCGGCGGCTCTATAACCGGCTTTCGTACAGATTGGTGGTTAGCAATGTATCACGAAGGTGAGCTCGAAGTGCAGCGCAAGGCGGGGGTCGCGCAACTGGCGGCGCGCGTCGGACGGATCATCGGCAACGCGATTCCGGACGGGGCGGAGTCGTTCATCGAAGGGCCGCGGCTCGTGGTCGCGTCGACGATCGAGCGCGACGGGCGGGTGTGGGCCACTCCCCTGCGCGGCGGCGTGCATGTCGATGACGAACGGACGCTGCGGATCACGAGCGGGCTCGCGCTCGACGATCCGCGCATCGGCATCCTGATCATCGACATGCCGACGCGGCGCCGGATGCGCGTGAACGGGCGCGCGACGCGCGAGGGCGGCGACCTCGTCATCGCCACGGACGAGGTCTACGGCAACTGTCCGCAGTACATCCATCCCCGGCCGGCGACGCCCGACATGACCTCGCCGGAAACATGGGTGAACACGAGCGACACGTTCTTTCTAGCGACGGCGCATCCGACGCGCGGCGCTGACGCATCACATCGCGGCGGCGAGGTGCACTTCGACGGCACACGCCTCACCTTCCCCGACCTCAGCGGCAACAACATGTTCAACTCCCTCGGCAACCTGCAGGTGAATCCGCAATGCGGCCTGCTGTTTCTCGACTTCGAGAGCGGCGCCGCGCTGCAGTTCAGCGGACGCGGCCGTGTGATCTGGGATCAGCAGAGGCGGGTGGAAATCGAGGTCGAGGAGACGCGGTTTTCATCCGTACCGTGCTTCTCATCGCCCTCGAATCCTGCCTGACCCTCGCCTGGGTGCGGCTGATGCTGCGCCTGGCACCGCGTCGCGTGTTGCGCGGCGTGCTCGGGCATGACGCGGACGGACGTCCAGCAGATGCCCGCGTCATCGCGGCGTTCCGCAGCACCGCGGCGCGCGTGCCGTTCGCGCACAACTGCATGCACCGCTCGCTCGCGCTGCAGCGGATGCTGGCGCGGCGCGGCACGGCGGCCACGCTCCGCATCGGACTCGGCGCGAAGCCGAATCTCTTTCCCGGACATGCGTGGCTCGAATGCGGCGGTGCGGTGATCAACGACGATCCGGAGCTGGTGACGCGCTACACGCCGCTGGTGATCAGCCAGTCGGCGCTCGAGGTGACGTACCAGTGAAGCTGATCGCATCCCTCATGCGCGGCGCGGCCGTGGCGTGGCCGGAAAACATCGACGCGGCGGAGTTTCTCCGTTCCGCCGATGCGCACGGCGCGACGCCGCTCATCGCCTGGCAGCTGCGGCGCCATCCGGAGATGCAGGTGCCGCCGGAGATCGCGGCGAAGCTGGAGAGCAGCGCGCGGGCGATGACGTCGCTCGACGTCGTGCGCCGTCACGGCGTGGACGAACTGCTGGCCCGTTTCGCGGACGAGCGGATCCCGCTGCTGGTGATCAAGGGGGCGGCGCTGGCGCGGACGCATTACGCGCATTCGTCGCTCCGTCCGCGTTGCGACGTCGATCTCTTCATCGACCGGCAGTCGCTGAAGCGCGTGGCGAACGTGCTGCGCGAGGCGGGCTTTCACGAGGAGAGCGGCTCGGGCGGCGAGTTGATCAGCCGGCAGCGGATGTGGGTGCGCATCGATGCGATGGGCGTGCGGCACTGCGTCGATCTGCACTGGGCGCTCTCCAACCGCCAGCGTTACGCGGAGGTCTTTTCGTTCGCCGAGCTCTGGTCGCGCGGCGTGGTGCTGTGCGGCAGCGACGTGCGGATGCCGTCGCCGTGCGACGCGCTGCTGATCGCGGCGATGCATCTGGCCGGACATCATCGCGGCAACGAGCGGTTGATCTGGCTCTACGACATCCACCTGCTGCACGGCGCGATCGCGCCGGAGGAGCTGCAGGCGATGGCGCTCGCCGCGCGCGAGCGGAACCTCGATCTGCCGCTCGATTCGGCGATCGCGCTCGCCTTGCGCTGGTTCGGCGACGGACACGATGACGAAGCGCCGATGGAAAAGCCGAGCGACCTCGACGAGCTGGTCGACGACCTCCGCTTCACGCCGGGAGTGCGCCGCAAGCTGCGCCTCGTGCGCGAGCACCTCTTCCCGCCCGCCGCGTACGTGATGGAAAAGTACGGCGCGCGCAGCCGCGCCGCCCTCCCCGCGTTGTATGTGCGCAGGGCGGCGGCGTGGCTGCTACGTCACTGACAGCAGACAGCGGACAGCAGACAGCGGGAAGATCGTCTCCTGCTGTCCGCTGTGTGCTGTCCGCTGTCTATTGCGTAATCACGAACGTCGCCGGCTGCGCGCAGGGCGCGATCTCGTCCTCCACCAGCGCTTCGGCGCGCCAGGTGCCGTAGAGCGACGTGCTGACGATCGGCGTGCCGGCCACCGGCAGCGTCACCGTCGCGAACGAGCCCTGGCCGCCGCCGTGGTTGATGTTCTGCAGCACCTGCACCGGCACGAGGTCGGGATAGCCGGGGACGCGATGCTTTTCGCCCGACCGCTTCGGATCGACCGTCACCGGGATCGTGATCGACTGGTAGAGGTTCCCCTCCGGCGTGTAGACGCGGAACTCCACGTTGTGCGCGTTCGCGAACTGCTTCGCCACCTGCTTCGAAAAGATGATGGCGAACTGGATGTCGAGCACCTTTGTCGCGGAGAACGTCGCGACGCCTCCCTCGAACTCGCGCTCGTCGTCGCTGTTGCCGTGCGAGGAGAGCGCCTGCTTCGATCCGACCGCCACGGCGAGACAGCTCTTGTCCGGCTTCGCGGCGAAGAGCGGAAGCGCGACGGCGAACGCGGTAATCAGTGTGATCGTTTTCATAAAGTCCTCACGGGAGCGGAATCGTGACGGCAAACAGTTTTCCCTGATCGGTGCCGACGTACGCGACCGAATTCGCGAAGTCGTACGACGGGCTGCCGACGGCGTACGTGCCGGTGCCGAGGGTCGTCGACTTCACGGTCGGCGCGGCGGCGAGATTGGAGAGCTCGTACAACTTGCCGTCCGACGAGCCGGCGTAGAGCGCGGTGCCGGTGTAGAGCGGGATCGACGGCGAGGCGATGGCCTGGCTCCAGAGCGCCGTGGCGTTCGCGCCGTTGTCGGTCAGCGCGGAGACCTTCGTCGTCGTGGCGATGAAGAGCCTGTACGGCAGGCCGCCCGCCATCCAGTCAGGATCGACGAAGCCTTTGATCGGACCGTCGCCGACGTTGAAGCTCCAGATCGTGGCGCCCGTCAGCGGATTGAGGCAGTAGACCGTGCCGGTGTTGTTGCCGACGTAGAGCCGGTTGTTGAAGAGCGTCGGCGCGCTGTCGATGTCGCCGAGTGCGCGCGGCCACGACGAGCCGGGCTCGCTGCAGAGCGTCGCGGTGGTGGCGGTGATGTCGAGGCACCAGACCGTGCCGCTGCTGCCGCCGGTCATCGTGCGGCTGGTGAAGTAGACCTTGTTCTTGGCCGGATTGACGGCGGCGTAATCGAAGAACGGATCGCCGGCGATGATGCCGATGCCGGACGCGCCGCCTCCGTTGTTGAAGATCCACTTCGTCGCGCCGGTCGACGGATTGAGGCCGTAGACGGCGTTGACGGCCGACGAGTTGCGCGTGCCGGCGACGAGCAGATCGAACGCACCGCCGTACGCGGTGAAGATGCCGCCGACCGCGGCCTGCACCATGTCGCCGAGCGGCGACGCGGTCTTCCAGATCAGCGAGCCGTCGTTGGCGTCGATGGCGTAGACGTTGCCGTCCTGCGCGCCGAGGAAGACTTCCTTCGTGTGCGTGCCGATCGGGATCGCCGGGACCGGCGGACGCGATTGCGACGGCGCGTTCGTCATCCACGGATTCCAGCCGGCGGGCCAGGCGCCGCCGCCCGCCGCACCGCCGACGAGGCCGTGCAGCACGCGATCGTTGCCGACGGCGTAGACCGAGCCGACGCCGGGCGGGATCAGCACCGAGGCGCCGGAGCTGTAGACCCAGCGCGTCGGGTTCGTCGAAGTCGTGGTGTCTTCGGGACGCGACCAGTTCGTCTTGCCGCGCGAGTTCAGGCCGGGTCCGCCGGTCGCGGTCGCGCTCGCGCAGGTCGACTGCGCTGATTCGCAATTGCCGCTCACGTCGACCGCGGAGACCTTGTACGCGTACTGCGTGCCGCCGGCGAGACCGCCGTCGTCGTAGGTCGTGGCGGCGACGCCGCTGGCGACGAGCGTGAAGGTCGCGGTGCCGCAGGTGCCGGTGCCGCGATAGATCTTGTACGTCGCGCCGGCGGGCGAGCCGGCGGTCCAGGCGAGATGGATCGTGTTGTTCGACGGTGTCGTCAGCGTGAGGCCGGTCGGAGTGCCGGGCGTGGTGCACAGCGGCGCGGTGCCGGACATGCACGAAGACAGCGCCGAGACGCAGTTCGGCGAAACGACCGACGCGACTTTGTACGAGTACGTCGAGCCGGGGGTGGCAGTCGAATCGGTGAATGTCGTCACGCCTGCGGCAACGCTGCCGACCTGCGCGTAGGTGTTGCCGGGGCACGCGCCGTTCGCGCGGTAGATGCGATAGCCGCCGGTCGCGCCGGCGACGGCATTCCAGTTGACGGTGACGCCGACGACCGACGTGATGGTCGGAACGCCGGCCGGCGAGCAGGCGGCGGTGGTCACCGAGGCGGCGGCGCACGGGCTGGTGTCGCTGCCCGAGCGGACCGATTCGCAGATGCCGGTCGCCGAGTCGACGGACGAGACCTGGTAGTAGTACGTCGTGCCCGGGACGACCATCGTGTCGTCGTACGTCGTGCCGCTGACCGGATTCACGGTGAGGCGGCGGAACGTGCCGTTCGGGCAGGCGGAGTCGGCGCGATAGACGTAGTAGTTCGCCCCTGCCACCGCGCTCCAGGTGATGCGGTTGTCGTTCGGATTGATCGACGTCGCGGTGACGCCGGTCGGCGTGGCCGGCACGGTGCACGTGGTGCAGCCGGGCATCGTGAAGTTGAAGATGCGCGTGTTCCACGTCGAGCCGGCCGAGGCGTACATGCCGAAGCCGAAGAAGGTGCAGTCGTTCGCCGGATCGGCGTTGATGGAGAAGTAATCGCCCCAGCGCGTGGAGCCGGTCCAGGCGACGCGGGCGTTGGTCGGCACCGACGCTTCGGCCTCCATCGTGTTGAGCGGATCGCCCGGCACGCGGCCGGTGTACATGATCTCCGGCACCTGCGAACTGCTGGAGCGGTGATACAGGAGACCGATGTTGGAGTTGCGGTCGACGGCGATGCTGCCGCCCCAGCGCGCCTTGTTGTCGAGCGGCGCGGTCTCGCCCTGCTGGTAGATCGACGGCGTGCCGTTCGGGTCGCGGATCTCGTACCAGCGGATCGCCGATTCGTTGTTCGCCACGCCCGGATCGTTGCCGTGCTGCAGCACGACGGTCTCGTGCGGGTTGGCCGTGTCCATGAAGTTGCGGTACGAGACGCGCTCGAGCAGGCGATCGCCGAGCGCTTCGACCTTGTTCGTGGTGCCGCTCTGCGGGATGCAGGCGCCGCGCGTGAAGGCGGCGCAAGGCACGGTGATCGGATTCGTCTGCAGGACGTACGGCGTCCCGACGCCCGGCGTGCCCGTCAACGTGCCGCGGAACTCGGAGTTCGCGGGCGTGGTCCAGTCGGGCTTGAAGCGCCACATCTGGAGACAGCCGGTCTGCGCGGCGACGCCGCAGCCGGTCGACGTGTTGTCGAACGACCAGAAGAGCTCGGGCGTGCCATTGACCGGAGGAACCGCGCCGTCGACGTCGGTCGGCAGCAGGCCGCCGTAATTCACGCCGAGGTTGTAATAGATGTAGGAGGCGGAGGCATTGCCGTTGACCATCGCGTTGCGGTCATAGGCATAGACGCCGGCGCCGTACCACTGGTTCGCGGCGGGCTGCGTCAGATCGAACTGGTTCGACGTCACGTAAAACGCATCCCACCAGATCGCGCCCTTGCCGTAGTCGTTGAAGATCCAGAGATTGCCGTTCTGCGGATCCTGGCTGGGGAACGCGTAGCGATACCACGAGCCGGTCGGATCGGAGGTCGTCGAGACGGCGACGCACTGCCAGTAGCCTTTGAACTGGGGACTGGTGGGCGGACGAACGTTGCCGAGGGCATCGACGGCAAACGCGAACTGCGACACGAGCCAGCGGTTGGAGAGCTGGTCGTAGTAGACGAGCGGATCGCCGCGATTCGTATTCGCGCACTGGCTGTTGCCGCCGGTGAAGCCGCTCCAGATGGTGCTGCCCGCGGCCGAGGCGGTGGCGGCCGGATAGACCTTGTTGCCGGCTTTGTCGAAGATGATGAAGCTGGTGTTGACCCACTGGAAGACGTGGCTCGGACCGACGTCGCCCTGATCGTCGGGAGGCGAGCAGTTGCAGGTCGACGAGCCGGCGCGGCCGCCGCCCACCCCTTCCCAACCGGTGCCGAACGTCGTCGACGTCGACATCGCGGTGAGGAACGGCATCGCCTTCATCGCCGCGCGGAGACTCGACGTCGTCGCGCGCAGCGAGCTGTTGCCATGCTCGTCATCCTCCCCTCCCGGCTTCTTCCCATGCAGCGGCATCTCGAAATCGACCTCGGCGTGATCGCCGGGCTGCGACTGCAGCGGCACGATGTCGCGCAACGGAGGCGAGACGTCGAACGCCTGCGCGCGGACGATCGACGCCTTGCGCGCGGGCGGCACGGCGGGACCGTGGTCTCCCGACTGCCCCTGCCCTTGTGCGATGAGAGGAACGGCGAACGCGAACGCGGCCAGCCATTTCACATTCATGGTTTTCATCCTTAGTAAATGACCCAGATCGCGTAGTAGTACGTCGTGCCGATGGCCAGGCCGCTGTGTGTGAACGTGTCTTTCGCGCCGAACGTCACCGGACGGCCGGTGAAGAGCACCGTCGCCGACGAATCATTCGGACCGGTTGGAACCTGATCGGTTCGGAAATTGACTTTGACGGTGGTGCCCGGCGCGCCGCTGGCGGGATTGACCCAGGCGAGCACGTTCTGTCCGCTGTTCGCGCCCGAGCCGCCGGTTGCCGTGACGGTGAAGACCTGCACGTCGTACGGCGCCGCGGTGCAGACAGCCTGCGCCACCGCGCTCTTCTCCACGACGTTGGTGTCTTCGACGTTGTTGCGGCTGTCGACCGCGCGCACCTTGTAGTAGTAGGTCACGCCGGCCTGCAGGTTGTTCGCATCGGTGAAGGTCGTGCCGCTGATGTTCGACGCGATGCGATTGGCCGCGGTCGGCGCAACGGCCGCCGCGGTGCCGCGATAAACGGTGTAGCTGATGCTGCCGCTGCCGGGGCAGTTCGACGCGCCGGCCGTCCACGTCATGTCGATGCCGCACGTCGAGCCGGCGTTCGCCGCCACGGTCCCGACACCGCCGAACGTCGGAGGCGTCACGCAATCGCCGTACGCTTCGGCCCACGCGCACGAGGTCGAAAGCGCGGAGTCGCAGCTGGTGGTGGTGACGACCTTGTACGAGTAGCGGTTGCCGAAGATCGCGGTCGTGTCGTTGTACGAGGTGCCGGCGAGGCCGCCGGCGAGAAGCGTGTAGCTGCCGTTCGGCGCGGTGCAGGCGCCGCTGGCGCGATAAAGCTTGTACGACGTCGCGCCGGCGACCGAGGACCAGGTCACGCTGATCTGGTTCGGAGCGGTGGCGGTGGCGGAAACGCTGGCCGGCGCCGCGAGCGGCGTGCAGGTGCTCGCCGTGGCGAACGCGCACGAGGAGCGGTCCGACTCGCAGACCGAGACGACCGCGGTGATCTTGTATGAGTAGGTGTTGCCGCCGGTGACGGTCGAATCCGAATAGGTCGTGCCGGTGACGCCGCTGGCGAGCAGCGTGTACGTGTTCGCGGGACACGACGCTCCGGGACCGGCACGGTAGATCTTGTAGCTCGTCGCGCCGGCGGATGCCGTCCACGAGAGATCGATGTTGTTCGCGCCGTTCGCCGTCGCGGTGACGCCGGTCGGAACCGGCGGCTGATCGCAGGTCGGCAGGCCGATCTGCGTCGCGAACATGCCGCGGCCGTACGTCCAGGCGGAGAGCGCGGTCGAGGTGCGCGGAGTCGCGGTCACGCCGCGATCGACGGCGAGATACGTGATGCGCGTGTTCGGCATGCCGGTCTGATAGCGGTTCCAGACGGGCGGATTCGCCGTGATGTTGTTGGTGTAGAAGAAGCCGAGGTTCGTGCCGATGAAGATCTGGTTCACGTTGCTCGGATTGACCTGGATGCCTTCCACCGGGATGTCCGGAAGGTTGCCGGTCTTGTCGGTCCACGTCACGTTGGCGGTGGTGCAGGGCGAGGCCGAACAGGTGCCCATGTAGACGTGGCCGGGAGTCGACGGCGTGTTGACGCCGAAGCCGCTCACGGCCGCGTAGAACTTCGTGTTCGTGGCCGGATCGAAGACGACGCCGGCGACCGAACGGTTCGGCAGCACGGCGTTTCCGCCGGTGAGGTTGACCCAGGTCGACGCAGCGTTCGACGTACACGCGAACGATGCCGTGTTTGCCGCGGCGGCGGTGCAGTTCGCGCCGGTGAAGACGTTGTTCGACCACTGCACGTTGCCGTCGCTGGTGCCGAGGATCACCGAGCCGGGGTTGCTGTGCGCGACGTTGATGGAGATCGCGTCGCCGGCGCCCTTGGTCAGGTCGGCGGTCGTGACTTTCGTCCACGCCGCGCCGCCGTTGACGCTGGCCCACGCGTTGTTCGTGCCGAGGACGACGTTGCCGCACGTCGTTGTCGTGCAGTTCCACTGATCCATGATGTACGGCGTCGACCAGTCGGGACGCTCGGTGCCGCCGTAGGCCGGCGAGCAGTTGCCGAACGCGTTCTGGACGCCGGTGCCGGAGCAGCTCAACGCGCCGTTCGCGTACGACGTGATCCAGCGTCCCGCGGTACGGGTGCCGGCGATCGGATCGAAGGCGGTGAAAAAGCCGTCGCCGCCGACGCTGCGGCCGATCCAGAGATTGTTCGTCTGCGAGCTGTCCCAGCTCGCGCTGCCGTTGTCCTGCATGCCGCCGAAGGCGAACTGCGTCGTGGTGCCGGCGGTGTTGGCGAAGTCGCGCCCGAGCTGGCCGGCGTAGAACTGCAGGCCGCCCATGCCGCCCATCACGTTCGTGAAGCCGCCCGAGGCGCCGGTGCCGAAGTACACACCTCCGTCATTCCCGACGAGGAAGCGGGTCGGGTTGCTGGTCGGCTGGAAGGCGAACGCGTGCTGGTCGGGATGGAGCGAGCCGTATTGCGTGCAGGTGGTGGAGTAGACGCCGGAGAGATCGGTGAGCGTGGCGCTGGTCGGCGCGGTGGAGCTGTTGAGCGTCACCTTCCACATGTTCGTCCGGCCGCTGTAGAGGATGGCGTCGTTGAGCGGATCCATGTCCAGCGTCAGGTCGTACCAGGCCTGATCGGTCTCGTTGCCGCCGGTGCCGCAGCTCGACCAGCTCGTCTCCGTCGTGCCGGTCAGGAGGTTCCACGTCGAGGTCGCGACGTTGAGGTGGTAGATGCCGAGCGTCTGACCGACGTTCGCGTAGTGATCGACGTGGGCGTAGATGTGCGTGTGCGCCGCGTTCCACGCCATTTCGATGCGGCCGACGTTGCTCGACACCGTGCCGTTCGCCGTGCCGGCGGGAAAGCCGTTCGCCAGCAGCGTGAACGCCGGCGCGCCGCTCGCCGGCACGGTCGCCTTGTAGACGCCGTTCGCGCCGCCGATGAGGCCCGCGCGCCGGGTCGAGGTGTACGGATAGCCGAGCGCGACGTACATCGTCGAGGGATTGGTGTTCCCGTCGACGAGGATCGAGGTGACGCGCTGGGCCGAGGTCGTGTAGTTGATCGGCGTCGTCTGGTTGCGGTTCACGACGTCGTACTGCGTCCAGGTCGCGCCGGCGTCGTACGAGATGAAGAGCCCGTAGCTCGCGCCGGCGATGATCGTGTTGTGGTTGTTCGGATCGATGACGATCGTCTTGATGTTCTCATCGGGCGCCAGCGCGCAGCAGCTCGCGCCGGGGGCGCCGGGCGAGGTGTAGGGAGCCATCAGGTTCGCGCCGGTCTGGAACCAGGTCGTGCCGCCGTCGGTCGACTTGTAGATGCCGTTGCCGTACATGTCGAACGCCGGCACCTGCGAGTCGCCCGTGCCGATGTAGATGATGTTGGTGTTGGCCGAATCGATGGCGATGGCGCCGACGGAGTTGTTCGGGAACGTCTCGTCGAACCAGAGCTGGGTCCACGTCGTGGCCGCGGAGCAGCAGTTGGTCGTTTTCCAGAGTCCGCCGACCGGCTGGCCTACGTATGCCACGCTCGTGCTGCCGGGCTGGAACGCGATCGCGTTCACGCGGCCGACGACCGTGCCGTACTGGTAGGCGTTGTTCGTCGTGCCGGTGCCGTCGAGCGGCTGCGGCCCCCACCAGGTCCAGTTCGCGGTGAGCGGGATCGGGCCGTTGAAGCCGTTCGGGACGAGCGGCTTCGCGCCGTTCGGCGTGCCGTCCGGAACGTACTTGCGGACCCACGACATCGCCCGTCCCTGCCAGTCGCCGGCCGGCAGATGGCCGACCGGGTACGTGTATCGCAGCCACTCGGAGTCGTAGCGCGCCTCGAGGTCTTCGGTCTTGTCGGTATCGCTCAGGCGCGGAACGGACTTGCGCGGCGCGTCTCGCTCTTCGGCGTGGACTTCGGCTTGAACAAGGCTGCTCAGGCCGAGAACGAGGAAAGCTGCGATGAAGGAGCGTGGCAGAATTCTGATCATGTCCTCTCCAGTGCTAATGACTGCCCTGCTGCTGACCGCGATCGGTTGTCAAAGCGGCATGCCGGCGATGCTGACCAGAAGTGCCGGTGATTCGGTCTGGGGAAACGAGCGGGAAACGTTGACGATCTCGGGCGAAGGGGCGCGTTTCGAGGGTCTCTGCCTCGAAGGCGTGATTCCGCAGAAGGTCGCGATCGACGGGAACGGCAACTTCAATGCCCACGGCACGCTGCGGCATGCCGGAGGCGCGCGGCGCGATGACGTTGCTCCGCAGGAGGTCGTTTACCGGGGTGCGATCCGCGGCGATACGCTGACATTGACGATCATCGCCGCAGACGGCAGCAAGCTTCTCGAAAGCTCGCTGGTGAAGGGTGCGCGGGGAAACACACATCCATGTGCTTAGCTGTGGGGGCACGAAGTCTCCAATGGCAGCCGAACCATCCACCCGTCCAGGTGGACTTCAAGCTTTGCGTCCCTGCCTCACGACAGGTTTGCTCTTTTCATCGAGTACCGCGGACGAAGACCCAATTCTTCGGTCGCTGCTACCAAAAAGCGATGCTTGACAGTGTACCGCAGGAACAGTAGGAGGGGAAAATGTTATTGCAATCAGATAGCAGCGGACAGATAGCAGATAGCAGAATCGTCGTCCTCCTGCTATCTGCTATCTGCTACCTGCTATCTACGTCGTGTACTCCCCCGCCCCCGCCCCACCTCCAGCTCCAGATCGCGGGGCAGGTCATCGACCGGCAGCTGCGGGAGATCGTCGTCACAGTAATTAATGATGGGACGACGCCGCTGTACGGCTTTCCGGTCGAGATCGATCTGCCGGCGAACCTCACCATCATCCGCGAATCGCACGAAGCGGGGCTCGAGCTGCGCAGCACGCGTGACGGCGTCTATCGCTACACCGTCGCGCAACTCGCGCCGAACGAGCACGTCACCGCCCGCTTCCCCTTCCGCCGCGAAGCCTCGGCCGCGCTCGCCGGGGCCGACATCCGCGTAGTGGCCGCGAACATCGAAGCGCGCCGCGCGTTGTCGGAATAACATTTTGCGTGTTACCCTTATCGGATAGTCCACAACGCTCCGGTGAAAAGAGCAAACCTGTCGTGAGGCAGGGACGCAAAGCTTGAAGTCCCATGCGTTCGGGATGGTTCGGCTGCCATTGGGGGTCCAGATGCGGTTCCGTTTTGCGGTCCTGATGTTCGTTCTGATGTTCGCAGCCGGTCTTCACGCCGACATCGTGAAACTGGCGGGCGGCCGAATGCTGCGCGTCGTCGCGGTGAGCACGCACGGCGCCGAAACCACCCTCACCCTGACGGCCGGCGGCACGATGAACGTGCCGGCCTCATCGATCGAATCGGTCGAGCCGGAGCTGATCGCGGCAGGACTCTGCGCCGCGTCGCCGTATCGCTGTCAGGACCGGTCGATGTTGATGATGCGCAGCGCGCGCGCCACTCACGCCGCGCCGCAACCGCAACCGGCCCACTGAGGCCGGCTTTTTGCTTCACGTCAGCGGCAGCAAGCCGAGGGGGATGACGTTGGACGAATGGAAAGAAAAGCCGCGCAAGCGTGTCTACGAACGGCCGGCCATCGCGTGGGAAGAGACGCTCGAGGTGCGCAAGACGCTCGCCGTCGCGTGCGCGAAAGTCGCCGGCCGCAGCGGGCTCTGCAACCAGTTCCCGACGAGTTGAGATGACGCCGAAGATCGGACCGCAGGTCGCCTGGCAGATCGTCGATGGCGAGGCCATCGTGGTCGACCTCGCCTCCGGCAACACGATCGGCCTCAATCCCGCCGCCACCTTCCTCTGGTCGCAGATCGACGGCAATCACGACGAATCGCAAATGACCACGGCGCTCATCGATGAATTCGAAGTCTCTCCCGCCGACGCCGAGCGCGACACGCGCGCCTTCCTCGACGAGATGAAGCGCCGCACGCTGATCGTGGAAGCCGCGGAATCGGCATGAGCTCCTGGCACTCCAAGCTCCGCGCGCTGCAGCTGGCGCAGCCGCTGACGGTGCAGCTCGAGCTGACGTATGCGTGCAACTGGCGCTGCGTCTTCTGCTACAACCCGCGCCACTTCGATCGCGCGCGCCTCTCCGGCGACGAATGGATCGCCGTCCTCGACGAGCTTCGCGCCCTCGGCACACTCACGGTCGCGCTGACCGGCGGCGAGCCGCTCGCACATCCCGACTTTTTCGCCATCGCCCGCGCCGCGCGCGAGCGCCACTTCGCGCTGCGCATCTTCACGAACGCATCGCTGATCGACGACGACGTCGCCGATCAGATCGCGGCGCTGCCGCCGCTCGGAGTCGAGGTCAGCATCCACGGCGCGAGCGCCGCGGTACACGACGCCGCAACCGCGAAGCCGGGATCGTTCGACGCCGCGATGCACGGCATCGAGAAACTGCTCGCGCGCAACGTGCCGGTGCTGATGAAGACGCCGGTGACGTCGATGAACGAGCACGAGATCGACGACATCGTCGGGCTCTCCGACCGCCTCGGCGTGCCGCTGCAGATCGATCCGCACATCACGCCGCGCGACGACGGCAATCTCGATCCGCTGCAATACGGCGCGTCGCGCGACGCGATCCGCCGCGTCATCGCCATGGGCCTCGGCAGCGGCTCGATCCCGTCGACGGAGCGGACGAAAGGCGGCGCGAACTGCGGCATCGGCCGGCTCACGCTGGCCATCGATGCGGAAGGCAATGTGTTTCCCTGCATGCAGTGGCGCGTGCGGCCGATCGGCAACGTGCGCGAGACGCCGCTGCGCGCGATGTGGCAAGACTCGCCGGTGCGGCGCGACGTCGCGGCGATGTCGGTCGAAGTGAACGACGCACTGCTCGAGCGCGGCGGAGCACTGGCCACGTATCCGTTCTGCCCCGCGCTGGCGATGCAGGAAACCGGCGATCCACTGGTGCCCGATCAGTCGTTCCGCGCACGCGCCGAGATCGCGGCCGAGCTGCGCTCGTGAGCGAGCTGCACGTCGCCGTGGCGGGCTGCCGCTTCGCGATTTCTCCGGCCGAGGAGCTGAGCCGCGAGGAGCGAAACGCGCTGACGCGGTTGTCGTCCGACGTCACGAGCGAACGGCTCTTCACGATTCATCTCGATGACTCGCTGCCGCTCGGCGGCGCGGCGGATGGCGAGCCGGCCGCGATCACGGCGGAGGATGGCCACGTCCGCATCGCGCATTCGCGCCTCTCTGCGATCATCGATCCGCTCGCGTATTTCGCGTCGCTGCATCGCGGCGATCGCACGAATGCGTTCGCGGTCGAGGTGGCGTTGCGCACCGCCCTCGGTTGCCGGTTGCCGCTCGAAGGCGGCCTGCTGGTCCACAGCGCGGGCATCGTGATCGATGGCGGCGCGTACCTGTTCTACGGCGTATCGGGCGCGGGCAAATCGACACTCGCCAGCTACATGCAGCACGTCCTCTCCGACGAGCTCGTGGCCGTGCAGCGCGGCTACGCGCGCGCGACCGGCTTCTGGGGAACGCTCGATGCGATCGACGCGCCGGGTGGGACGTATCCGCTGCGCGCGACGATCGAGCTCGGCCGCGGCGATGGCGTATCGCTCACGCAGATCGACGCAAAGCGCGCCCGTAAAGCACTGCTCCTCGTCGCCGTCGTACCGCCGCATCAGCAGCTCTGGATGCAGACCTTCGACGTGATCGAATCGCTCTCGCGCATGCCCGCGTTCCGCCTCGACTGGACGCCGTCACGCGAAAACGCGGCGGGAGTGGTTTCGCGGTTGCGCGGTTGCGCGGTTTCGCGGTAGTAGACGCCACCTGCCTCCGCGCAACCGCGCAACCACTAACTTTCGGCGTTCCGCGGCGTCTGGAATCGCGTGGTGAGCGGCATCACGACGCTGCTGCAGACGACGACTTCGTGCATCGAGCTGACGGAGCTCGTCTACGCGGATGGTCTCCGTTTGCCGCGCCACGTTCACGAAAATGCCGGATTCTCTCTCGTGCTGGAGGGCGCACACAGCGAAGGTTACGGCTCGCGCGCGCTGGCCGGCCGTCCGCACAATGTCACGTTCACGCCCGGCGGCGCCGAGCATACGAACGTCTTCGGGCCGAAGGGGGCGCGCTGTTTCACCATCGAGCTGCCGCAGTCGCTGATGGCGCGGCTCGGCGGAGCGCTGCTGGCGGACCCGTTCGAAGAACATGGCGGCATCCTGGAGCTGCTGGCGCAGCGCCTTCTGGACGAATGCCGCCATGCCGACGATGTCGCGCCGCTGGCGATGGAAGGACTGGTCCTGGAGATGATCGCGGCGGCCGCGCGGACGGTGCGCCTCGCAGGCGATTCGAAAAAAACGCCCGCCATCCGCCGCGTGCGCGAGCTGCTCGAGGCCCGCTTCGCCGAGCCGCTGCGGCTCGACGACCTGGCCGCTGAGGTGGGACGGCATCCCGTGTATGTCTCGAGCAGTTTCCGCCGCGCGTACGGCGAGACGATCAGCGATTTCGTCAGGCGATTGCGCGTGGAGCATGCCCGGCGCGAGCTCGCGCGCGGAGCGCTGCCGATCGTCGAGATCGCGCTCGCGTCCGGCTTCGCGAATCAGAGCCACTTCACGCGCGCCTTTCGAAAGGCACACGGCGTGACCCCGGCGGCCTACCGAAGGTTATCCACGGATCAACGGCATTAACGAGAGGAAAGACGCTGCATCTCCGCCGCGCGTAGCGTGCGATCGACATGCGCCTCTTTCCCCTTCTCGCTCTGCTCACGTTCTCCTTCGCCGCGCAGGCAGACGATCTGACGCTCGTGCTGCGCGTTCCCGACCTTCATGGCCGCACCATCGTGTTCGCGTATGCCGGAGACCTCTGGTCCGTTCCGGTGGACGGCGGCGACGCGCGGCGGCTCACGTCGCACCAGGGTCAGGAGAGTTACCCGCGATTCTCTCCCGATGGAACGACGATCGCCTTCACCGCTGAATACGAAGGCAACTACGACGTGTACACGATTCCCGCCGCGGGCGGCGAACCGCGGCGGCTGACCTGGCATCCGCTCAACGATCGCGTCACGGGATGGACTCCCGACGGCCGCATCGTGTTCCGCTCGAAACGCAGCAGCGCGATTCAGACCTTCGATCGTCTCTTCACCGTCTCGCCCGAGGGCGGTGTGCCGGTCGAGCTGCCGCTGCCGGCGGGCGGCATGAATTCCTTCTCTCCCGACATGTCGAAGATCGCCTACAACCCGAACGATACCGAGACATACAACTGGAAGCACTATCGCGGCGGCCGGCAGTCCCACATCGCGATCTATGAATTCGAGTCGCACGCATACGAGGAAATCCCGCATGGCGAGACCACGGAGCTGTTTCCGATGTGGTTTCGCGACGCGATCTTCTTCGTCTCCGACCGCGACGGCATGATGAACCTCTACCGCTACGACGTCGCATCGCACGCCGTTCGTCAGCTCACCCACCACGCGGACTACGACATCAGGTGGCCGAGCCTGGCCGCGGACGGCTCGGGGCGCATCGTGTACGAAAACGGCGGCGCGCTGTACGTGTACGACATCGCGGCCGGGACGTCGGCGCGCGTGCCGGTGCGCGTGCACACCGACGCGCCCGCCGCCCGACCCGCCGCGATCAACGTCCGGAAGTGGCTGCAGACGATCGCCCTTTCCCCGACCGGCGCCCGCGCTCTCCTCGGCGCGCGCGGAGAGGTCTTCACCGTTCCGGCGAAAGAGGGCGAGATCCGCGACATCACCAACACGTCCGGCGCGCGCGAGCTGTGGCCGGTCTGGTCGCCCGACGGCAAATGGATCGCGTACGCATCCGACCGCGGCGGCGAGTACGAGCTTTACCTGCGCGCGCAGGATGGCAGCGGTGACGAGCGTCGCCTCACATCGCTCGGTCCCGGCTTTCGCTCCAATCTCACCTGGTCTCCCGACTCGAAAAAGATCGCCTGGAGCGAGATTTCGCTCGCCTTGCAGTATCTCGACATCGACAGCGGCAACGTCACGACCGTCGATCGCAGCGGGCATGAAGCGATCGCCGGCTTCTCCTGGTCGCCCGACAGTCAATGGATCGCGTACTCGAACGTGCGGACGACCGGATTCGGCCAGCTCTTCGCATGGTCGCTCGCCGAAGGGAAATCGCATCCCATCACCGACGGGCTGACCGACGACAGCCAGCCGAGCTTCGACTCGAGCGGGAAGTATCTCTTCTTCGTCTCCCGCCGCATCTTCACACCGCGCTTCAGCGACTTCGAAAAGACGTTCAACTTCAACGACAGCACGCGGGTCTACGTCATCACGCTGCGCCGCGACGTCCCCTCCCCCTTCGCGCCGAAGTCGGACGAGGAAAACGGGGAGAGCGCAAAAGCCGAGAGCACGAAAACAACGGCCGTCCCCTTTCGCATCGACTTTGCGAACATCAACCGGCGGGTGCTGCCACTTCCCATCGACGCCGGCGACTACACGAAGCTCGCCGCGAAGGACGGCAAGGCTTTCTATCTGGTCAGGAACGCGCTGAAGTCATTCGATCTCGCCGCGGGCGAAGAAAAAACATTGATCGAGACGATCGACGATTATGCGATCGACGCTCATGGAGACCGGGTCATCTATCGCGGCGGCGAAATGGTCGGCATCGTCGATGCGAACGGCGGCGGCAAACTCGGCGACGGAGCGCTGAAGCTCTCCGGTCTCGAGATGCAGCTCGACCGCCGTGCCGAGTGGAAGCAGATCTTCGACGAGGCCTGGCGCACGCTGCGCGACAACTTCTTCGATCCCACCATGCGCGGCGTCGACTGGCCGGCCATGAAGCGCCGGTACGAGGCCGAGCTGCCGTATGTCTCGTCGCGCAACGACTTGAACGTCCTGATCGGTGAGCTCAACAGCGAGCTCGGGATCTCCCACATCGCGGCGTACGGAGGCGACCTTTCCGACGGCTCGAAGACCGCGGCAGGACTCCTCGGCGCCGACTACGACGTCGCCGGCGGCTTCTACCGGATTCGCAAGATCTACCGCGGCGACAACTCGGCGGACGAAACGCGGTCGCCGCTCGATACGCCGGGGGTCGATGTCCGCGAAGGCGACTACATCCTCGCGGTCAACGGCCGGCCATTGCGCGCCCCCGCCTCCATCTACGCCGCATTCGATCAAACCGCGGGACGGCAGGTGACGCTGCTGGTGAACGACCAGCCGTCGGAAGCGGGCGCCCGCCGGAACGTCGTCGTGCCGGTGGCCAGCGAACGCGCGCTCCGTTATCGCGATTGGGTGGAGGGGAATCGGAAGAAAGTCGATGCGGCGACGAACGGCCGCTGTGCGTACATCCACATTCCCGACACGTCGACGCCCGGGATCACCGAGTTCGGCCGGCAGTTCTACGCCCAGTCCGAGAAGGATTGCCTGTTGCTCGATGAGCGTTGGAACACCGGCGGCTGGATTCCCGACTTCTTCTTCGAGCGTCTCGCCCGGCGCCACCTCGAATACGACTCGTGGCGCTACGCCGCCGACACCGAAGTCCAGGCGCCGGCGATCCTCGGACCGAAGGTGCTGCTCATCAACGAGCAGGCCGGCTCCAGCGGCGATTCCGTCGCAGATTACTTCAGGAAATATGCGCTCGGCCCGATCGTCGGGAAGCGCACGCTGGGAGCACTGGTCGGCATCGGCGACGAGTTGCCGGTGATCGACAACGGTACCGTCACCGTGCCGGAGGTCGCCGTCTGGGATGTCATCGACGGCAGGAGCAGGTGGATCGTGGAGAATCACGGCGTCGAGCCCGACATCGAAGTCGACAACCGCCCCGATCTCGTGATCGCAGGCCGCGACCCGCAGCTCGAACGCGGCATCGCCATCCTCAACGAAGCGCTGGCGAAGCAGCCGCCCGCGAAGCCGAAACGTCCACCATACAGCACGATGCGTTAGCACGCCCGCGCAACCGCGCAACCCGTCACCTCACTTCGATCAAAAAGCCCTTGAGGTACTCCCCCTCCGGAGCGAACAGCGACACCGGATGATCGGGTCCCGCGGTCAGCCTGCGCACGAACGACGCGCGCCGTCCCGCATCGAGCGCCGCGGAGAAGATCACCTTCTGGAACAGGTCGAGATCCATGTGCCCGCTGCAGGAGAACGTCATCAGCAGGCCGCCCGGCTTCACGAGCTTCATCGCGTAGAGATTCACGTCCTTGTAGCCGCGAGCCGCGCGCTCGACCTCGCCGCGCGACTTCGCGAACGCCGGCGGATCGCAGATCACGAAGTCGTATTGTTCCTTTGCCGCCGCCCGCTGGCGCACGACGCTGAACGCATCGCCGACCGTGAAGATCCCGCCGGTCTCGTTCAACTCGTGGTTCGTGCGCGCGAGCGCGATCGCCGCCTCGGAGACGTCGACGTTCTCCACCTCCGTCGCGCCGCCCGCCGCCGCGTAGACGCCGAAGCCGCCGGTGTACGAAAAAAGATTCAGCACGCGCAGTCCGCTCGCGAGCGCGCGCGCCATCGCCCGGTTCTCCCGCTGATCGAGAAAGAACCCGGTCTTCTGGCCCGCCGTCGGCACGACGAGAAACTTCAACCCGTTCTCGCGGATGTACGCCGGATCCTCCGACCCGGCAGGCTCCGTCGGCAACTGCTCCAGCTTCCGCGCCGCGATGTCATTCTTGAAGTAGATCCGCTTCGCCTGCAATGCATCAACGACGACGTCCTTGATCTGCTCCAATCCGTAGTTCGCGATCTCCACCACGAGCAGATCGTCGTAGCGATCGACGATCAGTCCCGACAGATCGTCTCCCTCGGAATGAATCAGCCGCACCGCATTCGTATCGCGCGGCAGCACGCGTTTCGCGATCGCGGCGCGGATGCGCGTCCGAATCGTCTCCTCCGTCAGCTCTTCATCGCCGAACGTCAGCGCGCGCATCCGGATCTGCGAATGCGGCGAGTGCAGGCCGCTGGCGATCCGTTTCCCGTGCGGATCGAACAGGTCGGCGAAGGCCGCATCATCCGGACCGCTCTCGCGTCCGATCGCGCCGGCGAAAATCCACGGATGGCGATTCGCCGCGACGCGCTCCTTCCCCTGTTTCAGCGTGAATCGTTTCCGTTCCATCGTTCCTCGTATAATCGCGCCCGATGTCCCCGCGCCAGTTCCACACCGAATGCCAGGAAGAAGTCTATCGTCAGGTGAAGTCGTATCTCGATGAGCTGGTCGACGAGCACTTCGACGACGCGGACCATTGCGACTTCTACCTCAAGTACGGCTCGACCGTGCTGGAGATCTCGATCCATGCGTACCAGGACGACGAGGCGGTCATCGAGATCCTTGCCTTCGTCGTGCAGGGCGTCGACCCGTCGTTCGAGATGGCGCAGGAGCTGTTGCGCCTGAACTCCGAGGTCGTCCTCGGCGCGTTCAGCATGGTCGGCCGCGACGTCTTCTTCTCCCACTCGTTCCTCGGACGCCGCCTCAGTCCCGAACAACTCATCGCATCGCTCGACATCGTGGCCAACGTCTCCGACGAATACGACGAACAGATCGTCGCGGCATTCGGCGGCGAAACCGCCATCGAGCGCCTGCGGCACGAGACGAGGCAGCCGCACGCGGGCGCGCACGACGCGGAGCGCAATTAACGGCACATCCATTGCTCTTGAAGAAGTCCATGAAACCGATCCTTCTCGCCTGCGTCGCCGCGGCACTGCTCGCTTCGTGCACCGGCGGCCGCGAGAGCAAAGCGGCCGAGGAGCAGCTCCCGAAAAAGAATCCCATCGCGACGTCGACCGCGACGCCGCTGCCGCCGCCCGCCATCGACGTCTCGCATCAGCTGAAAACGATCAGCCCGGCCATCCCGATGTACGCCGGCGCCGCGTATCGCGAAGACCTCACGCGCCGCGACACGGTCATGATCCGCAATCAATACGGACCGAACGCCGAGGTCTACACGCTCGCGACGGACGACTCGTTCCCGCAGGTCTATCACTACTACGTGACGTACCTCGCGCAGTTCCGCGGCTGGCAGCCTCAGGCGCCGTATCCGCCGGAGCAGCAGAACTGGCGCACCCTCGAGATCCCGCTCAATCAGGCCATGCAGGACCCGTTCATCCCCGGCGACACAATTCCGACGGCCGGCAAGCAGGTGACGCTGCAGGTCGCGGAGACGGAAGCGGAGCCGCATACGGTGATCCGGTACATCGTGACTCCGGCACCGGTGCAGACTGCTTCTAAATAGCTGTTGAGCAATTCAGCTGTTTAGCCGTTAAGCTCAACAGCTCAAACGCTGAACAGCTCGAGCGCCATGTACCCGTTTCGCCGCATTCTGATCCCCACCGATTTCTCGACTGCCTCTGAGTGGGTCTTCGATGATGGTGTCCGCTTCGCCGGCTCGACCAACGCAGAGCTGGTGATCCTGCACATCCGGATGACGCGCACCTCGCATCCGAACGAGCTCCGCTTCCCCGCCGATCCGAAGCTGTACGAATACGCGGAGCAGTACGAGCTCGATGCGTTGCGCAATCGCGTGAAGCATGCGAACGCCAGCATCACCACCCGGCTCGTCGTCCGGCAGGCGCCCGATCCCGGCGCGGAGATCTGCCGCGCCGCGTCGGACGAAAAGGCCGACCTCGTCGTCATCGCCACGCACGCACGGCATCACGTCGCGCACCTCTTCATCGGCTCGACGACGATGAACGTGATCACGAATCCGCCCGCGCCGGTGCTGGCCATCCGCTACGGCATCCGCAAGCGGACGGGACTCAAGCGCATCGTCCTGCCGATCCATCCGCAGCAGATGTCGCATCCCGCGCTCGACCTCGCGTCGGCGATCACGACGCACAACGGCGGCGAGCTGCATCTCATCACCGTCTGCGAGGCCGCCGATCAGAAGCGCGCGGACGATCATCTGCGCGACGTCGTCGCCTCGCTGCCGCAGCTGCAGCCGAAGACCGCGACGCTGCGCGGCACCGACGTGGAGAAGGAAGTCTGCCGCTACGTCGATCGCGTCGAGGCCGACATGCTCTTCCTCAACTCGACCGGCGAGCCGGGACCGGTCAAGCGCGACATCATCCGCAGCGCGGGCGTGCCGGTTATGATCGTGCCCGCCACATGATCATCCGCACCGCGACCGAATCAGACCTCTCGCTCATCCTCACCTTCATCCGCGCGCTGGCCGTCTACGAGCGGCTGGAGGACAGGGTCGTCGCCACCGAGGAGGTGCTGCGCGAATCGCTGTTCGGCGGGCGGCCGTATGCCGAGACGCTGATCGCGGAGGACGACGGCACGCCGGTCGGCTTCGCCATCTTCTTCCACAATTTCTCGACGTTCATCGGACGTCCCGGCATCTACCTCGAGGACCTCTTCGTGAATCCCGAGGCGCGCGGCCGCGGCTACGGCAAGGCGCTGCTGGCGCGGCTCGCCGCGATCGCGAAGGAGCGCAACTGCGGCAGGCTCGAGTGGTCGGTGCTCGACTGGAACGAGCCGTCGATCAAGTTCTACAAGTCGCTCGGCGCCGTGCCGCTCGATGACTGGACGATGTTCCGCGTCACCGGCGGCGCGCTCGATGCACTGGCTCAAGTCGACCGCAATTGACGTGCTATCCTCGCCGTTCTCCAGATCGTGCGGAGTTAGCTCAGTGGTAGAGCTTCTGCTTTACACGCAGGGGGTCGGGGGTTCGAATCCCTCACTCCGCACCAGACACCATGTTCCGTAAATCCAAACGCGTCCTGCTGCTCGACGATGATGCCTCGATTCAGCGCCTCGTCGGGGCGCTGCTCAAGCGCGCCGGTTATCGCGTCGATGCGGTCGACCGCGGCTCGAAAGCCATCGAGGCGCTCACCGACAACGCGTACGACGCGATCCTCCTCGACCTGATGATGCCGACCGAGGGCGGTGTGACGGTGGTGAAACACCTGCGCAAGGAGAATCCGGAGCTGCTCACGCGCGTCCTGCTGCTGACCGCGACCCCGGAGTCGGTGCTCAAGAACATCGAGCGCGGCGTCGCCGGCGTCGTCCGCAAGCCGTTCACGAACGAAGAGCTCCTCGGCGCAGTCAAACGGGTGTCGAAGTCTTGATCCGCATGACGCCCCTCGACGGCACCTTCGCCGTCTGCCGCCTCGATCCTGCCGCCGATCTCCCCTTCTGGCCGCGCGGCCGATTCGTCTCCATCACCCGCACCCCCGACGAGCTGTCGATCGTGTGCGACGAATCCTCGGTCCCCGACGATATCCGCGCCGAACGCGCCTGGCGCGCATTACGCGTCGAAGGCCCCATCCCGTTCGAGGTCACCGGCGTCGCCGCCGCCATCACGGCGCCCCTCGCCGCCGCCGGCATCAGCGTCTTCCTGATCGCGACGTTCGACACGGACTATCTGCTCGTGAAGAGCGAGGTGTTCGGGCGGGCGGTGGAGGTGTTGCGGGCGTCGGGGATCGAGGTGTAAAGACGCTGCTCGATGACCCGGCGCAAAGCGTGGCTGCCGATCGTGCTCTTGCTCACAGCCACGGCCGCGCTGTCGGCGCGAAACGATGAACGGCCTCGAGACGCGTGTCGCGTGAAGATGCCGGTGATCGGCGACGTGACCTTCCGTGCGCGGCTCACTCCTGATGCGGTCGTGTTCGCCGGGACCGCGCGTGGCCGCACCGTATTCACGCGCAAGCTGCGCGTTCCGGATCTCGATCATCGATCAGTCCGCATTCGCGATTACCGGCTCGCCGGCATGCCGGCACCGCTGATCCTGCTCGTCGTCGACGGTCCCGCAGCCGACGGTGTGTGGATCGACGCATCGTTGTATGGAGACAGAAACGGCAGGATTGCAACGATGCTCGATCTTTCCGCCATCCGGCACATCCAGGATGGACTGTGCATCGGGAAACTCAACGCGAGCTCCGAAGCCGGAATCGCAGTCGGCGAACAGTTGGTCGGGAACGAAGCCGCGATGGCGCCGCACAGGTATCGCGCGACGCTCTTCACCTGGAAGGACGGAGCATTTTCAAAGACCGCAACCGTTGAAACCCGGCAGGCCTATCACGCCTTCGAAGACGCCCAGCGCGAATTGGGACTGCAATGCAAGGATCGGCTGACGGCGATCGTGCTCGGGAAGTAACTCACGCCACCTCGCTCACGCTCCTCCGAATCCGGAACGACTGCTTGTAGATGTCGATGATCGACATCAGCAGTGAGAACACCAGCGGGCCGATCACGAGCCCAATGAATCCGAACGCCTGCATCCCGCCGAGGACCGCGAAGAGCAGCGGGATCGCGGGCAGCTGCGCGCCGCCTTTCATCGCCCACGGACGCACGACGTTGTCGATCGTCGAGACGACGACCACGCCCCAGATGGCGAGGAAAATCGCGTGGCCCGTCGAGCCGGAGATGAAGAGATAAATCGTTGCGGGGATCCACACCACTGCCGCGCCGAGCATCGGCAGCAGCGAGAGGATCGTCGCCACCGCGCCCCACAGCAGCGCCGCCGGAACGCCAGCAATCGCGAGCCCGACGCCGGTCGCGATCCCCTGCGCCAGCGACGTCATCACCTGCCCGCGGAACGTCGCGTCGATCACGTCCTTGAACTTCGACGCGAACTCGCGGTCGTACTGCTCCGGCAGCGGCGAGAGGATGGCCAGCTCGTCGAGGATCGCCTCCCCTTCGACGTAAAAGAAAAACGCCGACAGCAGCACCAGAAAGAATCCGACCACCACGCCCGCCACGCTGCCGATCACCGCGCCGCCGTTCGCCGCCACCCAGCCGGGGATCTTCTGAACCACCGGGAGGATGAGCTTCTGCGGACTGACCGTCGCCGGATCGAACGACGGCACGAAGCGCTTCACCCACATCAGGCGATTCGCCAGATCGAGCTTCGCCACGATCTGCTGCGTCTCCATCGACTGCAGGTGCGGCATCAGCGAGTTCGCCTGCTGCACGAGGAGGATGCCGAGAAACACCGCGGGGATGATCAGGACGAGCGTGATGCCGAGCAGCATCACGACCGCCGCCCACGTGTCGCTGCCGCGTAGCCGTGCACGGACGCGCCGGTACAGCGGGAAGGTGACGGTGACGAGGATCGCGCCGACGACGATCGCCGACATGAACGGCCAGATGATCATCACCGTCGCCCAGAGGACCGCCAGCGCCAGCAATCCGAAGAAGACGACGCCGGTGACGCGCCACTCGCGGCGTGTTTCGAGCTCAGGCATGGACACAGCCTAGCAAATCGGGCAGGAGATCCTCCCCTTCCGGCGGATTTTTTCCGCGCGCCGCCGGCCGAAGATGCCGTGCATGGAGGCAGTCATGAACAATCTCGCGGATGCGATCGAATCGGCGGCGCGGTCGATCGTGCGCATCGACGGCGGACGCCGCATACCATCCACCGGCATCGCCTGGTCCGAAGACGTCGTGATCACGGCGGCGCACACGCTGCGCAACGATGAAAACCTGATCGGGTGGGATCCGTCGACCGACGTCGCGGTCCTTCGCTCGAAAGCGCTCACGCCGATCGCGTGGAACGAATCCGCGCAGCGCGTCGGCAATTTCGTCGCCGTCGCCGGGCACTCGAATCGCGCGACGTTCGGCATCATCTCCGCCATCGACGACTACATCGACGTCGATGCGACGCTGCCGCCCGGCTTCTCCGGCGGACCGCTGATCGACTTCGCCGGTGAGGCGAATGATTGCGTCGGAAAGGCGATCGGCATGAACACCTCGCGCATCCGCCGCAACGGCACGACGATCCCGATCGCCGCGCTGCGCCGCGTCGTCGGCGCGATCCTCCAGTTCGGCGCGGTCCGCCGCCCGTTCCTCGGCGTCGGCGTCCATCCGGTCGACGGCGGCGTGATCGTGCTGTCGCTCGCGCCGGAAGGGCCGGCGAAAAAGGCGGGCCTGCTCGTCGGCGACGTGATCACGTCACCGCTGCAGGAGCTGCTGCGCGAGGAGAAGATCGGCACGGAGGCGACGCTGCACATCACGCGCGGCGGCGAACCGCGCGAGGTGCGCATCACGATCGGCGCAACTTAGAGCATGACGATGCCGAGGCGGGCGGCATGGACCACCGCCTCGGTGCGCGTCGCGACGCCGAGCTTGCCGAGAATCCCGTTCACGTGGAACTTCACCGTGTGCTCGGTGACGCCGAGGCGATTGGCAATCTCCTTGTTCGTCTGACCCGAGGCGAGGAGCTGCATCACCTCGAGCTCGCGCGCCGTGAGCGGCTCGACGAGATCGTGCATCGGACGCGACTGCTGCAGCACGGCGCGGGCGAGCGCGTCGTCGATCACGATGATCCCTTCCGATGCCGCGATCAGCGCCGCGCGGATCCGTTGCGGCGAGGCGTCGCGCATCAGGATGCCACGCGCGCCGGCGGCGAGCGTCTCGCCGGCCAGCGCCGGATCGTCGAGCAGCACGATGCCGGCGGCGTCGAGCAGGCGGAGGTCGCCGGCGTCGCCGTCGCAGAGGATGGCGTCGGGCCGGAGGACGCGGATGCGCGACGCGAGGAAGTCATCGACATCGAGCTCGTCGACGATCAGGTCATCGAAGGCGCCGAGCAGCGCGGCCAGACCGGCGCGGCTGAGACGGTCGCGAGCCACGACGGCGACTCGGATCGACTCGACGGTCGAGGAAGGGATCGGATTCGCGATCGGGAGTATGTGGGCATGCGTGTACATGGCTCAACCTTATCAACAGCAACAACATCCTATTCCCTGCGTTATCATCCGCGCGCTTTGAAAATCACCGAAACCTCACTTCCGGGCGTGCTGCTGATCGAGCCGCGGATCTTTCCCGACGATCGCGGCTTCTTTTTCGAGACCTATCATCGCGAGCGCTTCCGCGCCGCCGGCATCGCCGACGAGTTCGTGCAGGACAACCATTCGCGGTCGAAAAAGAACGTCGTCCGCGGCCTGCACTACCAGGAGCCGAACGGCCAGGGGAAGCTGGTGCGTTGCGCACGCGGGACGATCTTCGATGTGGCGGTCGACGTGCGGAGCGGCAAGTGGTACGGCGCCGAGCTGTCGGATGAAAACGGCCGGATGCTCTGGATCCCCCGCGGTTTCGCGCACGGTTTCTGCGCGCTGACCGATTGCGATCTGGTCTACAAGTGCACCGATTACTACGCGCCGGCGTCGGAGCGAACGCTCCTCTGGAACGATCCCGACATCGGCATCGAGTGGCCCGTCGACCCCGCGGCGGCGATCGTGTCGGACAAGGATCTGGCCGGATCGCGGCTGCGCGACGCGGTGATGCCGACGTTCGCTTGACACCCCGCCCCCCGCCCTTTACGATGCGCGCTCCTCCGGGAATGACGCCTCCGAGTGGGGCGTTACCGATTTTCCCAACGCGGGGTCGTAGTTCAGTTGGTTAGAACGCCGGCCTGTCACGCCGGAGGTCGCGGGTTCGAGCCCCGTCGGCCCCGCCAATGTAAAGCTTTGAATACGCCGCAGGGCGTTTCGTGTTTCTGGCGAGTCGCTTCGAAAATTGCAGACTCGCAAGGTGACTCGCAAGGTCGCGAAATTGGCGCTCGAAAATCGCCGCAGACCCGCGACCAAAAGCTGCAGCGTCGCACGCCGCGGCGCGAGTGTTCCACGGAAAAAATGCGTCGCGTTTGATCGGTGTCCGGTTGCGCCCCATGACGCGTTGGTCGTGCATGATTAGGGCGGCTAGGGCCGGCTGTGGTTTACGCGTCGTCGGTTCGCCGCCGCGCGAACCTGTTCTATGGCGGCGCACCTGCGTTGATCCAATCGACAACCTTCTGCTCGTCCGTCGCCGTGAGACACGGTCTGGATGATGTCGGGCAGCCACGCGGCATGCGCTGCCCGGATCCTCCAACACCTGCATGGGTACCCTTCAGCTTGTGCAACAGGTAGCTGGTGGCTGTGTTGTTCGGTTCAATTCGATCCATCGAAGACAACTGAATTGCGGGCACGTTCACAATGTTGTCGCGCGAAGAGAAGCCGGTCCCGCTTGCTAAGCTGAGGCCTCCCTGTGGACTGCTCCCCACATGACAGCTGGTGCAGGCGATCGTTCCGGTACCGTCTCCATCCCAGATCGGCTGGATGACCGTGTCGTAGTAACTGGGCGACGATCCTGCGGCCACGAACTGACCGCACTTCTGCCCGTTCCAACCGTTCGAGGAAGACCCGAACGTATCGCCGTAAACCTGCAGCTGCGCAGGCATGTGCGGTCCAACGCTTTTCCAAAAGACATCGTGTGTCGCCTTCGCGTGCGGCATGACGTGTTCCGTGCAGACGCGACTCTCAACGGACCCCAGCCGATCGACGAATTGCGTTGACTGATCGAAGGCGAGCTCCGGGAAGATCTGGGCGGCGTGGCAGGTACGGCAGGTCCGGGCGACGGTGTTGCGGTAGAAGTTCTGATGAATGGCTGCCGAGCCCCAGCCGGTGACGAAGAAGTTCTCATCCTGATTGGGCCCGCCGACATACATCTGCGTGACGATGTCCGCGATGGCCGTGGAATCAGGCGGCGTGTTCTTCACCATGTCTTCGTTCAGCTTCTTGAAGTCGTCCTGCTGCGAGGTTTTGTCGAACGGCGAGGCCGGGAATACGTAGTAGTGCAGGTCGAACGGCAGAAAACGCGACTTGAGTTTCACGTCCGCCCGCGAATTGAACGGTGGAGCGGTTCCAGACGGGACAAACGCCGGATACTCGCCGTTGTGGCACACCATGCATAGCTGCGGGATCGGACGGGGACGCGGATCGCCGACGCCGCCGGTGTCGAGATCAGCCGAACGGAGGAGCGTCGAGCCGTCGCTGTTGTAGACGTAGAACTTGACGACGCGCTCGGGATCGTCGAATTCAATACTGCTGGTCGGTGCACTCTCGATCCGCGAGTACTCCATCGCCACCGTGGCCACCGGTGCGCCGGCTGCAGCCGCCAATGCCGCATCGTCCGTGTCCGGCGTGACGATCGAGCCGTAGTTCGAAACATAACAGGCGATGTCCGTTCCGCCGTCGCTGGCCGTCTGCTTATTGCAGTGCATGTCACGGCCGAAGCCCAGGTCGCCGCCATTCGCGAAGACGGCCCGGACCTCCGAGGAGCCGCCGAATCCGTTGGTGGTCTTGAAGGCGTTAAGCGTGAGACGCTTCCCGCGCGGATCGATCTGGGTGTAGTAGTTTGCTGTCGCTGTATCGAGTTGCGCCGCTAGAGCAGGATTGGACGTGTTTAACTCGAAGAGATTGCTCGCCTCGAAGCTGTACAGCCCGTGAAGGAACTCTCCAGTGACGGGGAGCTCGGGCACGGCCAGCTCGGTGAGCTCAACCGTCGACGCACAGGCAACATACGGAGGACCGGCCGGAAGGTTCGGCGTTGTTGGAACCTGCGCCGGACCGGTGTTGACGACGAACGTGCCGATCGGCGTGTTGTCCGCCACGCGAATGGGGACGAGCACGATGTTGACGTTGGACGGAAGGTTGTAGACCACGTGCTCCTGCGTCGGCCCGTTGTCGACGAGACGATTGATCAGGATCGGCGCCGCGCCTGAGCCCCCGGGAATCGTAAGCTCCAGGTTGTACGTCGGTGGAAGCGTGGGACTGAGCACACGCACGCACGATTGATTAGTCTTCACCAGATCGGTGTTGATCGCCGAAAAGTGCTTAACCTTCGCTACGTAGTTCGTTCCAACGAGGGTTGCGAAGCCCTCTTCCTCCCACAAGCCATCGCTCTCGTTATACGAGAGCAGCGGGATGACGGACGGCAACGACGAGCCGAACGTAAGTTGAAGTCTGTCGACCGGAATCGTCACCTCGGCCGTCGCACCGGGCCGTAGGTTGTAGCGCACCGCTCCGCTTCGGATCTCAACAGTTCCAGCTCCCCAACTCTGCATCACCCGAATGCCGCCACCAGCGCGCACAGAGTAGTCGCCAGGCATCTGCCACGGCGAAGCGAGATCGATTGTTGAGAGCTCGACGTTCACCGGGCCGGCCGGCGCGTTCCCGCTCGCGTCCTGCAGCGAGTTCGCGGAGAGCCGCACCCGGATTCCGGGACCGCAGTCCTGCTCATGCCGCCGGTACCAGGTCTCGGTGAGCGGAACATCGAGCTTTTCCCGCGACCTAATGACGTTCTTTTTCCCGTCCTGCCACTGGGGCTCTGCGAGTCGCGGATAGTCCTTCCAGTTCAACTGTGCCGCCATCGGTCCCGGACAGTCGCCGGACTTGCGCGTGTTGACCACTTCCTGATCGCGGGTCGGATCGATCGTCACGACCGTCGCACGGGTCATGATCCATTCACCGCCGGTGACCGGTCCGTCAAAGATCTTCGAGACGAAAGCGTATCCCGGTTTATCGATGTGCAGAACGAAGCGCTTCGCGTCCGCAACGTGCATTTCGAAAAACCCGTTAGAGCCGCTCGTGGCCGTGCTTCCGTTGATCCTGATCGCCGCACCTGCGAGAGCCGGAACATCGCTCCCGCGCACGAATCCGGAGAACCGGATTCCCTTTGGGTCGACGCGCAGAGAAACCTCCTTACTCGCATAGCCGCCTTTGCCGTCTGAGACCGTGAGGTAGCAGGTGTATGTTCCTTCGCTCGCGGGAACGGTCCAGTTGCCGATGCTGCCCGATCCTCCTCCCATCACGCCCGATCCGGCGGCCGCGGCCCACTTGTACGTGAGCACGTCACCATCCGGATCATCGGCCTCCGCATGCATGGCCACCGTCGCTCCGGACGAGGCGACTTTCATGCGCGCGCCCAAACTGTCGAGCGGAATAAGCGGATTGAGGCGCGGTCTGTGGTTGCGGATCTTCAGATCGATCCGATGCAGGGACGCGCCGGCCAGATTCGCAAACTTCAGCACCTTCAGTCGTCCCTCGCCGCCTTCGAGCTGCGTCACCAGCGTGATTTCCTCGCGGCCCGACGGCACCTGCGGGAGGATGTAGTCGCCGAAGTTGTTCACGTACGCGCTTGCGATGCGCTTCGCTTTCTCATCGAGAAGCGAGACCGTGGCGAATGCGTTGATTCCCGCCAGAGGCTGCAGATACCGGGGCAGAGTGCCGTCGGCCAAGCGCACGTTGCCGTAAACGACCGTGGTGTTCGCGATGCGGTCGGCCTCGGCGTAACGCCGGCTAAGATGAATGTTCTTTGCCGAGACCGCGAAGAACTCCGAGCAGCCGTTCCGGAACCCCTCTGCCTTCCAGCAGACCCGGGCCCGGCTGTTGCGCAGAGCCGGCAGCGTGAACCTTCCGCTGAGATCGGTCTGCACGTCGGCGGTCGTCGCCCCGCTCGTCGCATCCTCGAGCCAGACCTTAACGCCCGGGACGTATAGATCCGCAGGCGACTTGCCTAGGGCGACCGTCGCGTGCTCCGAGATCTGCCCGACCCGGACGGCGATGTAACCGCGGACCATGACGGTCTTGTCACTCGGCATGATCCGGCCCGGTCGTCCGGGCCATCGCGTCCTGCTGACGCACATGCAGGCCAACAAGAGGATGAGACAGGTCAAGAGAATGAACGGCCGTTTGGCGGCGACTCGCATGGGCCCTCCTGTGGGCTTCACTATCAAGGAGTGCCTGATGAGGAAAGTATCCTACCTGCAACTATGGAATGCCATCATTCTGGAACGTACATCGCAACCTCTCGCATCGCTCCCCAGTGAGGCTCGAGCGATCGCTTCAACGCTTTCCCGATCTGCATTCGATTAGGGGCATTCGGCGGCGGGGGCCCGTTCCGTCGATTAGACCTCCGCCCTGTCACGCCGGAGGTCGCGGGTTCGAGCCCCGTCGGCCCCGCCAATCTAAAGCACTTGATTAGCCGCCGCTTGGCGGCTTTCGTGTTTCTGGCGGGTCGTGCCGCGTTCGGGGTGGCGCGCAAGGCCTCGCCGCCTATTCGAGCGGAGCCGGAATCGGGTTGCCGCCGATCCCCAACGGTCGTGGCTCGTAAGTCCTCGATGGCTTCATGTCGGCGGGAGGCTTCGGCGGGT